>Ga0316611_1000045_pt1 | contig 56516 bp, 53 predicted proteins | sample MIS2016202_MG_FD_207675 | JGI IMG/M metagenome (GOLD analysis project Ga0316611, IMG submission 207675) | Microbial mat bacterial communities from Middle Island sinkhole, Lake Huron, Michigan, United States - MIS.2016.202 | ecosystem: Environmental > Aquatic > Freshwater > Lake > Sediment... | reverse complement strand
TACTGATATCGGCTTTTCATGGTGCTAGGATACCAAAGATAGATAAGAATTGGAGCGATAGACTCCGGCAGAAAAGCCGCCCTGGAAGGGCGGGGCTTCAGACCCATTAGTTTTGGTGAAGCAGGGCGAAAAATTTTTGTGCCTCCGGCAGGCTTACGCCAACGCCCCTAAGGGTTTTGGGTGAGGGCGAAAGGTTTTTCGCCCCTACCGAATCCTCCCCACTTCCTACTTCCCACTCCTCACTTCTCCCCTTAAAGGCTCTATCGGTGGCGTTCCCTGTTGGCTGGCCCATTCTAAACCCAAGGGGAGGGCCAAACAGCCCAAGGCCACCGCAATACCAACCACCAGTAACTTTAAAAAACGATCCTGCTGGTGATCGAGGCGGTCTTCGGTGTAGTCGATGTGATGGGTGAGTTGGGTTTGCACATCGAGAAGATCGTGGTGCTGGACGGCTACCTGTTGGCTAATGGTTTGGACTTGGTGGTGGAGGTGGCGTTGATCCATTTCCAGGAGCGAGAGTTTTTCTTGAATTTGCGCCGCGAGGTGAGTGTCCAATTCCCCCAAGGTGAGCAGGAAATGCTGACGAAAAGCCTGAAGTTGCCGCTCGACCCGTTCTTCACTGGCCTGAAGATGCCGCTGGTTTTGCTCCGTGTAGGCGATGAGTTGAGCTTCTAATTGGGTAATCACGGCGATCGCGCTAGAATGGGGCTGTTCTGGATTGACCACCGTCAACGAGCCAGAGGATGCGCCTTGAGCCTGCACCTCCTGCTTAAGGGCTTGAATCGTTTCAAACAGATCCGCCACCGGATGGGAAGAAACCGGCGGGTTGGGATCAAGATTAGACTGGGGGGATAGATGACCATTCATGGGGGCGATCGCTCCTCAAGGGGTTAGCAAGAACAGGGGCAAAGGAATTCCTCAGGGTGCGGCAATCCATCTTAGCGAACCTATCCCCATCAGCGCAGCCACCGCCTCAGTGATTTGTATCGGATCAACCTCTGCCTTTTCCCCAACGTTGGCTAAAATTGTACAGAGTTTTCTTCGAGATGTTTACGATCGCGCCATTTCTAGGATTTAGTATGATTTTGCTGGAGGTTTAGAACTTATGTCTACCGATATCTTAGAAAGACCCACCCTATCAGGGGATACATCCACCGTCCGCAAGCCCGCCCCGCGCTACCGCGTCCTGCTCCATAACGATGATTTCAACTCGATGGAGTATGTCGTGCAAACCCTAATGCAAACCGTCCCCAACCTGACCCAACCCCAAGCGGTCAGCATCATGATGGAAGCCCAAAACAGCGGCGTTGCCCTCGTGATTACCTGCGCCCTCGAACACGCTGAATTTTACTGTGAAACCCTGCAAAATCACGGTTTGAGCAGCACCATTGAGCCGGACGAGTAGGCGGCATTGGTGAAATTCCTCAACCCTAACCTGGCTCAATTACCCGTCCCCCTCCGGTTGGGGGCGTTTTTGCTGATTCTGGGGGCGATGTGGCTGCCCTTTGCCCTCCCCCTCCATTTCCTGCTCCGCCATGATCCCAATCTCGAAAGCATTGTGATCATGGCCATTCTATTTCTGGAATTTTTCGCCTGGGTATGGGTGTGGGGGCAAAAAGTACAGGGGTATGCCCATCCCTTTATGCACTATGGCCTGATCTGGACAAGGCCCAACGGGATTCATGCCCTTTCCGGTTTGGCCATGGGGGTTGGATTCACCTTGGCCTTATTTTTAATCATGGCCGCCGCTGGTTGGGCAGAGTTCCAAGAAGCGGAAAACATCACGCCGATTTTGATTGAGGGGTTATTGGTGGGGTTGGGGGTGGGGTTGGCCGAAGAGTTTGTGTTTCGGGGCTGGCTGTTAGATGAATTGGAGTTAGATTATGGGGCGATCGCCGCCCTCTGGCTCAATGCCCTGCTCTTTTCCGTTTCCCATTACCTCAAACCCGTGGCGGAAATGATCCGCACGTTCCCACAATTTTTCGGCCTCACCCTCTTAGGCTTAATCCTCGTCTGGGCCAAGCGACAAACCCGCTACCGTTTAGGCCTCGCCATTGGCCTCCACAGCGGCCTAATTTGGGGCTACTACATCATCAATGTGGGGAATTTGGTGCGCTATACCGGCACTGTACCGGAATGGGTGACGGGGATCGATCGCAACCCCCTAGCCGGATTGTTAGGGATTTTATTGTTATTAATTTTAGCCCTGTGGGTACGGGGGGGATGGGGCAAGCGGTTGGCTTAGGATGGGGTTGGGCTGCGGGAGACAAGGGTGACAACTGGGACTAGGTGGCTCTGCCAATCATCACCGTTAAAAGTGATCATAATGGCCTAAACAAAATGAGAGTTTTGATTGTTGAAGATGATCCGCGCATTGCCCAGGCGATCGCCGAAGCCCTCCGGGATCAACACTATGTTGTTGAAATCGCGGGGGATGGTCGCTTGGGGTTAGATTTTGCCGAAGCGGGGGCCTTCGAAATCATTATTTTAGACTTGACCTTACCCTATTTAGACGGCGTGAGTCTCTGTCGCCAACTGCGTCAACAGGGTATGACCACCCCGATTTTAATGCTCACCGCCCGTGATGCCAGCGAGCATAAAGTCTTAGGATTAGATGCCGGAGCCGATGATTATGTAATTAAACCCTTTGATTTGCCTGAACTGCTAGCCCGGATCCGTGCGCTCTTGCGCCGCAAGACCGTTGCTCCCACAGCCATTTTAACCTGGGAAAACTTACAACTTGATCCCCAATATTGCCAAGTTACCTACCATGGCATACCCCTCTTATTGACACCCACCGAATATCGCATTTTAGAGTTATTTCTCCGTCAGGGGAGCCGCGTCCTGAGTCGCGGTGTAATTTTAGAACGAGTGTGGGAATTTGAAGAGATGCCAGGGGAAGAAACGGTTAAAGTTCATTTACGCAGCTTACGACAAAAACTCAAACAGGTCGGCGCATCTCCTCATTTTATTGAAAATATTTATGGTCTGGGATATCGGCTTAATCCAAATCTTTAACTCTCCTCAACTGCGGCAGTGGCGTTATCGGCTGTTGCTGTCCTATTTGATCGTGACGGGGTTTGTGTTGGCGGCGTTTGCGATTATGGTTTATACGATTGTGGCCCGCGATCGCCACAATCAACTTGACCTCCATGTCCGTCAATTGGCCATGGTGGCCGCCGTCAGTTTAGAAACCGTTCAACACGAATATGAAGAGCTTTTTACCGAAGCTGAATATGCTGAATACATCACTCGCCAAGGCTTAAAACCCAATACATCCCTCTCTCTTTCCGAATTGATGGGTAAATATCAGCAGGATGGTCTTGTTGCGCCCAATGCTAATCAGGTTAGAATTGCCAATCCCTTAACTCCGGAAAATCAGGGCGTGGAGTGGTTTGATCAGCAAAAACGTCTTTTAGTGCGCGAGGGGAGTATCTTTCCTGATCTCCCCCTACCGCCATCAAGTCCCGAGGGTGGAGACTGGTATCGTTGGCAAGATTTACGAATTTTTCTGATGCCGGTGATCCTCACCAACGCTGAAAAAAATGTGATCCTCGGTTATGTGCGGGCGAGTGAGTCAACGCTACCGTTAGCGGCAGAGTTGCAACAGTTACGGGAACAGTTAATTCTCGGTGTGGTTTTGGTTTCTGGGTTAGTGACATTGGGGGGAATTTGGCTCACGAGCCAATCCTTAAGTCCAGTATTGGCCAATCTGGAGCAACTGAAACAATTCACCGCCAATGCATCCCATGAATTGCGCAATCCCCTCACCGCCATTCGGGCTTCTGTAGCGGTTCTCCAAAGTCATCCTGAACGGATTAATGCGATGGATTGGGATAAATTACAGGCGATCGCCAGTGCCTCCGGGCAAATGAGTCAATTGGTGGATGATTTGCTATTGCTCACCCGTTTGGATCGCCATACCTTGGATGCTCGTCTGTGGCGATCACTCCCCCTTGATGAACTGTTAGAGGATTTAGGGTTTATCTATGGCGATCGCGCCGCCGCTGCTGATCTAACCCTAACCCTTGATCTCCAAGCCGAGGCAATCATTCAAGGGGATGCGGCTCAATTACAACGCCTGTTTACGAATCTCCTCAGCAACGCCCTCCAATACACCCCCCCCGGCGGTTACATTACCCTGACGCTGAAAATTCAAGAAAACCAAGCCTGGGTCAACATTCAAGACACCGGCATTGGCATCGCCCCCGAACACATTCCCCACATTTTTGATCGGTTTTGGCGAGCCGACCCAGCACGGCATTATGATCCCGGCGGCACGGGCTTGGGGCTGGCGATCGCCCAAAGCATTGCCCACCACCACCACGGCAGCATCAGCCTCACGAGTCAACTGGACATAGGCAGTTGCTTTCAGGTTAAACTCCCCTTGGATCGCAAATAACCCTAGGAAATCCAGTTAAAAAGTGAAAAAATTGATAAGCGTAGGGGCAAAAAATTTTCGCCCCTAGGATAGGCTTGCTTTATCGTGCTAATTTTCTTCGTTCATCTTTCCTAGATCTTTCCTTTTTGCCTTCTACAATTGCGGCTGTAATCAATCAAAGGCAATTCCACGATGCATTCCAGAGCCGTAACCCTATTTCTAAGTTTGAGTTTAACCACCGCCTTGGCAGCCTGTAGCGGCGGAACAACGGGGGGCGAAGAGGGTGGCGTTCCCACCCCCACCCCAGAAACAACCCCGATGGATCAAGGAGGCGAAGAGGGCGGCACTCCCACCCCCACCCCAGAAACAACCCCGATGGATCAAGGCGGTGAAGAAGGTGGTGATTCCAGTGCTTTGCCCAGTTCCACCGCGCCACAACTGGCCCAGTCCGCAGAATCACGTTTTTGGTTATTGTCGGAGCGGGGCGAATCCGACGAATCTGGTGAATCTGGTGAATCCGGCGAATCTGGTGAATCTGGTGAATCTGGCGAATCTGGTGAACAAACTTAAAGCTAAAAAAATGAAGGCGTAGAAGTTAGCTCTTCAGCATTCAAATACAACTTTATGGTTCGTAGTGCGGACTTTAGTCCGCTCCCTCACAAACCATGGGGGATGTTATCGCTAAAACTACAATTACACTATGATTCTTTGTCTTGATCAGGTCTTGTCACCTGATAATTTAAAAACCATTCACACCCTGCTCAAAAAAGGCGAATTTGTTGATGGCAAACTAACGGCTGGAACCTTTGCTAAGGCGGTTAAATACAATGAGCAACTTCAAGGTAAAACTGACATTGCTCAAACCGTTGAAACAATGATTTGCCAAGCCATCCAGAGCCATCCGCTCTTTCAATCGATTGCCCAACCTAAAGCCATTCGCCCCTGTTTAATTAATCGCTATAGTGCCGGAATGTCCTACGGTTGGCATACGGATAATGCGATGATGGGACAGGCTGGTCAGTTAAACCGATCTGACCTCTCCTTTACGCTTTTTTTGAGTGATCCCGATACCTATACGGGGGGAGAGTTGGTATTAGATACCGATGGGGGCGATCGCTCCATTAAACTAGCAGCGGGGGCAATGGTGCTTTATCCCTCAACATTCCTTCATCGCGTTGCTGAAGTAACGAAAGGGGAGCGATTAGCCGCCGTCAGTTGGGTGCAAAGTATTATTCGTGATGCCTCAAAGCGGACTGTACTTTTTGAATTAGATACTGTGCGACGCTCTCTTTTTGAGAAGTATGGCAAAACTGATGAATTTGATCTGCTCTGTAAGACCTATGCCAATCTATTACGACAGTGGGCGGAGGTGTAAAGGACTCGTTTAAAAATCCTTGCAGTTTAGTTTTTAGTGATCATGCTTGAGTGCGAATTTTAATGGGAGAGCGGACTGAAGTCTGCACTACGAATGCGAGCAATAGAGAGCAGTAGCCAAGGGGGTTAATGCTATCTCTGAAACGAAGGCGGAGCAGACTGAAGTCTGCACGACGAACGGGAGCAATATACAATGAGTGAAGGAAAAAAAATGATCAATTTTCGTCAGTTACACCGAAAAATTGCACCGATTTTGTTTCTTCCCCTACTGCTGACGGCCCTCACTGGGGTTGGTTATCGTTTAGGGCGGGCGTGGTTTAATTTACCCCATGAAATTGGTGATGTTTTGCTAAACCTGCATCAAGGTGATTTTTTGGGGAAACCCTTGGTTCCGATTTATGTGTTATGGATGGGAGGGGGGCTACTGGGTTTGGTAGTGACGGGGATTGTGATGATGAAACAACGATGGGGAAAACCCCAGTCGAAGCAGGGGGGCCGCCAGTGGCATCGTTGGGTGGGGGCGATCGCCTGCCTTCCCCTACTGATGAGTGCCATCACCGGCATTTCCTTCCGCTTGGGTAAAACTTGGTTTGGCCTCTCGGACGCGCAAGGTTCTTTCCTGATGGCTCTCCATGAGGGGCGATATTTAGGGAATGTACTTCGACCATTTTACGTCTTAATGGTGGGTTTTGGTTTAGGGGTTTTGCTGATCACAGGTATTCAAATGACCGGGATTTTGCGCCAGAAAAAAGCCCCTAAAATTCACAAAAGTTAATCCTGAATTGAGGCAGTATGATCCAAAGTGTTCAGAAAAATTCAATCCTAGAGGCAAGAGTTCAGGGATCATTCTCAACTCGATATTGGTTGGAATTTTTGGGTAACTCCGTTCAGCTTCCCTTAGCCAATATTCTCCTAGAATTGATTATTGAAGGGCCTTTATACTTGCTGTCTTTTGAGTTTTTTGTGATGATCTTTGCCAGCGCTGTCCAATCCTATTGGCTCACCCGCTGGCAAACGACCTCAAATCCCCATCGTTTGAGCGGTAACTTGATTGCACCGGGAATCTATACCCTTGTGGGTTTGCGCTCTGAAGGGTTAACCTTTTTTGCCGCTCCCAATCATACAGCTTACTGGTTTTTTGCCATAACCATCGGTGTTTTGCAAGCATTATGCCTCAGGTCAGTTCAAAAAGTGGCCGCGCTTTTAATTGTGTTTGAAAATGTCGTGCGAACTTTGATTATTTTTTGGATGTATGCATTATTGGAAACTTTTGATGATCCAGGTTTCATCTTATCTTGGCAGTTCTTGCAAGATAAAACGCATATTTTTATTCTGCTTTCACTCCTCCTTTTTAGCTTTAGCATTGGTTTAGCCAATCTCACATCAGAACGCTATTTGAATTTATTAAAAGCAACATTGTCGCAGTTAAAAACCTATTCAGAGTGGCTATTAGGTCGAGATTTACTCAATTACAGTATTGATGATCCGTCAGTGCTTAACCTGACGAAGAAAGAGCGAACGGTTTTATTTATGGATATTCGCAATTTTACCCGCTGGAGTGAAACGGTATCGCCGGAAAAAATCACCTATCTTTTAAATCAATATTACCAAATTTCTGAAAACGTTCTTCAAGAAAATCAAGTGATTAAATTTAAGCTCTCAGCAGATGAGGTGATGGCTGTGTTTGCTTCAGTGAATACGGGGATTGTAGCGGCGATCGCCCTCCGTTCTCAAATCAATGGGCTATTATCCCGCTATCAACTCAGCGTCGGTATTGGTATCAATCGCGGCCTCCTGATGGAAGGCTTAATCGGCACTCAAGATGTTAAATTTTATGATGTCATTGGCGATACCGTGAACACCGCCAAACGGATTGAAAGTGCAGCGGGGGCGGGGGAAATTCTCATTTCTGAATCCGTTCAATGTGAATTAGATCCTGAATTCACCCTGAAAGCACAGCGCCAAATTCAAGCCAAAGGCAAGAAAGAATTACTCAATGTGTATGTGATGGGCGATGACTCCTTCTATTAAGGCCTGTTGTCGTCGGGAATTCAGTTGTAAAATTGATAGCTGTAGGGGCGCAAAGATTAAACCTTTCGCCCCTACTCTCTGCATTTTTCTTAATTGGGATTGTAGGACTTCACTAAAACATTGTTGGTCGTGTAAATTTCCAACGGAATTTTAGTGCGATCGCTCACCCGCTCTAAAGCCTGCTCCAGGGCAAAAACATGATCCATCACCCCCGCTTGAGCTTCGATATTGTTTTGCGATCGCGCCGCCTCTGAAGTTTGACGAATCCGCTCCACATAGGCCGGCGTGAGCCGCACCGTCAGCTTTTCATTCGTCACCGTGTAGACACAAATTTGCTTACCCTCCACGGTACAAACCTGGTTTAAATCCACCTTCGCCTGACGCACCTGCAATGATCCCTCTAGACGCGATTCAGCCCGACTTAAACCCTGAGCATAAACCTCTAACAGCGGTTGAGCTTGGATGTAATTAAAACTATCTTGGGGAATTTGTTTGATCGAACTAATCCCCTGTTGCCAGGCGGCGATCGCCTCCTCCCAACGGTTTTGGGCCGCCGCTGCATTAGCCTGCTCTGCTAACCGTATCCCTTGGTTATAGGCATTTTGGGCAAACCGTTCTTGGGTGTGGCGATTGGCCGCCAGTGTCGCCTGTGGTTGATAAACCCCCAACAAACGGCGGGCTTCCCCGTAAACGGTGGTGGTGGCGGGAACTTGTTTCAGGGCATTGAGGGCCGTTTGCCAGGTGCGATCGGCTAACTCCAAATCCGCCAAAGATTGGGCAATATTGAGGCGCACCTCCGCCACCTTGGCGGCTTCTTCCGCCAGGGCGAGATTTTCCACGGCCTTTTGCTCTGTGGCTAACCGCTCCTGAATAATCGTTAAATTTTGGCGGTATTCCTGCACCTTTTGCCGGGCAAACCGATAAAACTCATCCTGGGGTTCGAGGCTTTCCAGGCCAGCGATCGCCCCCTGCCACTGATCTAAGGAAGCCTGCCATTGAGCCACCGTTAAGGGAGGGTTTTGGGTGAGGTTGGCGGCAGCGTTGGCGGTTTTGAGGGCATCCACCAACACCGTGGCATTGTCCACCGTCCGGCCATAGCCCCGGAGCAGGGCTTGAGCCTCCTCATATTTCCCTGACCAGGGGGGAATGGTGGCCAATAAAAACAGGGCGCGATCAAGTTGTTCTTGGGCTTGCAACACCGCCGGGCCGGAGGGGGGATCTTGGAGGGTTTCTACGGCTTCATTGGCCAGAGTTTGGGCCACCGTCAAGGTACGACAACCCCGCAACACACAGGGGCGACTGAGGGCGTAAATACTGCCGAAAAATAGCGTTAGGCTGATCACCGTGCCAGCAATAATCACCGGCAACCAGAGGCGATTTTCACCCTGGGGGAGGGGTTCCGGTTCTGACGCTTCGGGATAGGGAAGGGGTTCAACCTGTTCCTCCTCGTCATCCTCAAACCCGACCCCATCGGGCAATTGGGAGGGGATCACAATCGTATCGGGGTCAGCCACATCCATGAATTGATCCCCCAGCCCATCGGGTTCAGGGCTAGACTGTGGTCGCGTGCTGGGCGCAATGGAGGCGGGTTCTGGGTCGGGGTGGTGAACTAAAGCCCCTTGGGCGGCAATGCCTGCGGGGGTGAGGGCTTTTACTTGGGTGGCCACATCAACGATGGGGGGCTGGGGGATGAAGTTATGGAAATGATAGGGCTGCGATCGCCCCTCCACCTTGACATAGAACAAGGCCCGAAATTTGGTATTAAACCCCATTTCCGTAAACACCGTTTCAAGAATGCGAAACACCCGCGTTGGATGGGTGAGTTCCGGGGCGCGGTGTTCCACCACCAGGAGCAATGTGTTTTGTTTGAGGGTGCATTGCACATGGAGGGGGCTGATCTCCGGGATGTGGTCGTGGAGACGCTGTTGGCTTTGGTCTTCTAAAACAGCCAGTTCAGTGGGAGGAACAGCGGTGGCAAGCATCACAGGGTTAACCAAGGTTTAAGGTTTAAACGAAAAATGATACAGTTAGGGGTTTGGGCGCTAAAATTCAACAACACCAGGGATTGAGGGTTTTGCCTTGAGCGGAGCTACTCAATATTAATCACTGAAGAAGAAAAAATGGAATTATTGGAGTATCAGGCCAAAGCATTATTTGCGGATGTGGGCATTCCCATTTTGCCCTCCCAACGGATCTACCAACCTCGCGATATTAAACAACTGCAAGTGCCCTACCCCGTGGTGCTGAAGTCCCAAGTGCGGGCCGGGGGCAGGGCGAAGGCGGGGGGGATTCGCTTTGTGGAAAATACCATTGATGCGATCGCCGCGACCCAAACCATTTTGACCCTGGCCATCGGCGGGGAATACCCTCAACTGGTGTTAGCAGAAGCCCGCTACGACACCGATCAAGAACTTTTCCTGGCCATTGTCCTCGATTATCACCGTCAACACCCGATTTTATTGGGTTCCTCCCGTGGGGGGATTGAGGTGGATTTAGCCCTCGAAGATATTAAAACCGTCGTCATTGAGCAGGAATTTTCCCCCTTTCACGCCCGCCGCCTCGCCATTCAAATGGGCTTAACCGGGCCGAATATCCAAGCGGTGAGCAGCATTGTTGAAAGAATGTACCACCTTTTTGCCAGCAAGGATTTAGATAGCATTGAAATTAACCCCTTGGGCATTAACCGCAATGGTGAAGTGATGGCCCTTGATGGCAAAATTACCCTCAGCGAAACCGCCCTTTCCCGCCATCCCCAACTGCAAACCCTCAGCGATTTGCCCCTGGAAGGCTTCTATGCTGCCACGCCGATGCTGCCCACACTTCCTCGATGGGAGCAGCCCCAGGGGGCGATCGCTGCACTATCGCGGATCGTCCTCCTCAGCCCCAATCCCGGCGTGGCGGCATTAATCTGGGATAGCCTCACAAAAACCAAAGCCCGCCCTCAATATTGCGCCCTCATTGATCCCCAGGGGGATATTGTCCAACAAATGACGGTGCAACTGACCGCCTGTTTTGAGCAGTCGGGTCTGAAGGCGGTGGTCATCCATCTCTGCCCCAAGGCAGAAATTGCCACCCCCATGATTGCCGCTCTCACCCAAAGTTATCCAGGCTTACCGAAGCCCCCAGAAATCCCGCCGCGCAGTCCCCGCCGTCGCTCCTCCTCCCCACCGGCCCAATCGCTTCAGCCTGCTGTGGTGGTTTATGTACCAGGACAACTGAGCAATGAGGCCAGCCAAGCCCTCGGAGCGCTTCCCCTGCAATGTGTCACCACCTTGGCGGATTTACTCACCCTTTTAACGTTGAATTTATGATGTTTAAAATGATTAATAACCGGAAAATTTTGCTACAGGGGATTCATGAACCCTTGGCCCAGAGCATGATTGCCCCGATGTGTGGTTATGGGACGGCGATAGTGGCGGGGGTGAGTGTGGGCCATGGCGGGACGACGGTGGCGGAGATTCCCGTGTTTGATTTGGTGGAGCAGGCGATCGCCGCTGTGGGCCAAATTGATACCAGTGTGGTTTGTGTGCCGCCGGATCAGGTGGCGGATGCGGCCTTAGAGGCGATCGCCGCCGGGATTCGTCAATTAGTGCTGATCCCCCACCATGTCCCCCCGTTGGATACATTGACGTTGATTAATCGGGCCAAGGCTACGGGGACGGTGATCTTGGGGGCAGGGAGTGCAGGGTTAATTGTGCCGGATCAGTTCCTCCTCGGTAGTTTGGATCCCCAATGCTATAGCGCGGGGCCAGTGGGGATGATTGATCGCACGAACCGGATCGGGGATGCGATCGCCTGGGAACTCACCCAAGCAGGGATTGGTCAATCCGTCGCCGTCCATCTCGGCACGGGAACGATTTTAGGCACGACGTTCCCCGATTGGCTCAGTCTCTTGGCCCACAATGAGGATACAAAGGCGGTGGTACTGCTCGAACAGCATTTATTGGGCAATAAAGCCGCCGCCACGGTGATCCCGCCAGATTTTCCGAAACCAATTTTCGCCTATGTAGCGGGGCAACATCTCCCTTTCCAAGCCCCGATCAGCGATGCCTCTACCTCGATCGCCGTGCAAAAAGTCCACCCCCTCCCCCACACCAGCACCGCAGCGGAAAAGGTGGCGGCCTACAAGGCGGCGAAAATCCGCGTCGCCACTAGCCCAAAACAATTAACGGACTGGCTTCAGGAAGTTTTATAACCGTAGTTGTCGGGGCGAAAAATCTTTCGCCCCCAGGCCTCATCCAGGATTATGCCCAAATGCGCATTTTTGGGGAGGGATGAGCGCCGTAATGGGGACGCAACTGGCTCCATAGTGCCATCAGCCAAGCCTGCGCTCCGGCACGGCTGGGGCCACGGTAGCGGCCGAGCATCCCTGAGCCGGGAGTGATCGTGAGGCCGCTTTCCCCTTCCGAGGGAATGGCGCGTAATTGTGGTAATAAATCTTGATCGAAGGGGCGGCCGATGGCGATGAAACTGGCGAGGATCGGCTGACCCCCTAAACTGTGGGGATGCTCGACGGTTTCCCGACAACCCCTGAGGCCGGCGCGATCGCCCCACAACAATTTTCCTGCCTGATAGATCATCAAATGCGATCGCCACTGCCCCGTTAAAAACTGCTCCCCCCGCGCCGTCCGCCCGAACCGCGTCACCTCCCACCCCATAAAACCAGCCCCCGGCTCCAACTCCACCCGCATCTGCTGACGATAGCAAGCCCCCTGAAAGGCGATCGCCCCTTGGGGGAGCCATTCCCCATAGGCCCCCGCCCCAATGCGGATCGTGATCTCTTGATGGGATTCAGGGCCGTTGCTGCGGTAGATTTTCGTGGCGGCGGCGGTGGTGAGGAGAGCGTGGCTGTGGGGGTCGAGGGTGATCGTCGTGGAGAGGCGATCGCCCCCCACGATCCCCCCCGCTGTATGGAGTAAAACCGTATGACAACACCCCGCCCCTTCCGGATAAAAGGGCCGCTGTACCTTGAGGGGGGCGCGGTGATAGGCACGGGTTAAAATCGTCCTTTCCCCCTGTCGCCCATAGTGAAGGGTCAATTCCCCCCGCCAAGCCTCCATCCCCCGTTCTGTAACGGGGTTTGTTAGAATCTCTGCCATTATCCTCAGTCCTTGCCCATGCTGCGCGATCTTTTGCCATTTCCCATTTCCATTGATACTACATTCCTCGTCGGTGCATCCCTGTGGGCCTTAGCCCTTTACCTCAGCCTCGCCTCCCTACGAGATTGGATTGAAACTCAACTGTTCCGCTGGTTAAACTTTGCCGATCGCTCCCTCTACATTTCCCCCAAAGAATTTGAAAAATCCCGGCCAGCGCGGGAATCTCTCAATAGTTTTTATGCGGTGATCGTGGCGATCGTCCCCTTTTTAATCGCCGGAGTTGGCTGTTATTGGGGAGTGGAATGGAGCCTAGGGCGGAGTTGGGGGATCAGCACCGGCATTTTAGGGGCGATCGGTTGTGGCATCTTTGAACTAGGCCGCCGCTCCCAAGCCAAAGACTAACCCTGTTCCTATCCCTCAATTTAATCTTTCAAAACATAATGCACCCTGAGATTCTATTTTATCGAGGTATTATTTTAGGCTTTTCCATTGCCGCCCCTATCGGCCCCATTGGCATCCTTTGTATGCGGCGTACCTTAACGGCAGGGGCGATCGCCGGATTAATTTCCGGTTTAGGGGCCGCCACCGCTGATGGTCTTTATGGTTGCATTGCGGGGTTTGGGTTAACGTTGATCGCGAATTTTTTAGTGAATCAAAGAATATTCCTAGGTTTAATTGGGAGTCTGTTTCTTTGTTATTTAGGTATTAAAACATTTATTGAAAAACCGGCTCAAGAGAAAAATTTTAAGCCTGAATCTAATCTGATCAATGCCTATATTTCGACATTTTTATTAACCCTGACTAACCCGATCACTATTCTGGCTTTTACCGCCATGTTTGCGGGTGTAGGTTTAACTCAGACCGGAGGAGACCATTGGGCGGCGGCTCTGTTAGTGTTCGGGGTTTTCATTGGCTCAATGCTCTGGTGGGGGTTGTTGGTGAGTAGTATTTGTCTATTGGGTGATTATTTCAAGGGCGATCGCTTTCAGTGGATCAATCGCATTTCCGGCACGATCATTATTGCTATGGGGATTTTTGCGTTTTTCAATAGTTTACCGTTTTGATCGTTTACCGATCACATTCCGCACAGTCTGCTCTTGAAGAGGCGGACTCAATTCCGCACGACGAATAGGGTGCGGCTCTCCATTTAGTTGTTTTTGGGGCTTGAATTGATGAATCGACAATGCTTAAGGGCGATCGCCTTAGTAATCCTCAATCATCAAATCTACTGCTTCCCTCTCCGCAATTGGGGGCTTGGTGATGATCACCATCTACCAATTATGTTAACATCAATATCGCCGCGTTAACACGATTATGAACAAGAAGCAAAAACGGTTTGCCGGAAAATTTGGACTGGTGGGTGATGAGCCGCTAGGGAAGACGATTGGGGTTAGGCTCCCTCAATCCCTGGAGAAAGATTTGCGGGAGCGGGTCGCGATTGAGGGTGTTACACTCTCGGAGTTTATTAGCCGCGCCGTAGCAAAGGCGTTAGAGTAGGGCCGGTTGGGGGTATGTGGCCAATGGCCCATATCCTAATTTTTCAGGCGCATCTCTCCTTGTTGGATGACCACCCCGTCAGGCTTTGCCCGCCGCCCCTCCCCAGAAGGGGAATGATTCGGAAAGGGGGAAATCTCCCGGGCTTCCTTGGTATCATGGCCAGAACTGACGCGGATTTATTAAAAAAAGTATGAAAATTGCGATTACGGGTGGGACGGGGTTTGTCGGGAGTCGTTTGGTGGAAAAATTGGCGGCGGCGGATCATGAAATGGTCGTGTTTAGCCGCGATCGCCTCAAAGCCCAGCAAGTTTTCCCCCCCGATCGCTTCCCCACCGTCGAAATTGTCGAATATAACCCCAAGTTTGCCGGCCCTTGGCAGCAAAAACTATCGGGCTGTGATGGGGTCGTGAATTTAGCCGGTGCGCCCATTGCCGATGAGCGGTGGACGGCGGCCCGCAAGCAAGAACTACAATCCAGCCGCATCCAGGGGACAGCGCAACTGGTGGCGGGCATTGCCCAAGCAGCGGTTAAACCCAAGGTGCTGATCAATGCTTCTGCCATTGGCTACTACGGCACCAGCGAAAGCGCCCGCTTTACCGAAACTAGCCCCGCTGGCCGGGATTTCCTGGCCTCGATCTGTGTGGGGTGGGAACGGGAAGCCCAAAAGGTGAAAGTTTCCGGGGTGCGGTTGGTGATTTTACGCCTAGGGATTGTGTTGGGGAATGGGGGGGCGATCGCCCGCATGATTCCCCCCTTTAAGCTCTTTGCCGGTGGCCCCATTGGCTCCGGGAAACAGTGGTTTTCCTGGATTCATCGCGAGGATCTGGTGAATGTCATCCTCCAAGCCTTAGAGAATCCCCAAATGGCAGGAATTTATAATGCCACCGCCCCCAATCCCCTGCGGATGGGGGAATTTTGCCGGGTGATGGGGCAGGTGATGAATCGCCCCTCATGGTTGCCCGTGCCGAATTTTTTGATTGATGCGCTGTTGGGGGATGGGGCGATCGTCGTGTTGGAAGGGCAGCAGGTGATCCCCCAAGGCTTGTTAGATTTCGGGTTTAAGTATCAATATCCCCAGGCGAAAGAGGCGATCGCTGAGATTGTTTGATCCCCCCCTGCCCCCCTTAAAAAAGGGGGATTTTGAGCAATTAACCCCCTTAAAAAGGGGGTCGGCGTAGCCGGGGGGATCGTAAGCATTAAAGTGGAGAAGGATCCCCCCCTGCCCCCCTTAAAAAAGGGAGGGTTCCGGATTAACCCCCTTAAAAAAGGGAGGGTTCCGGATTAACCCCCTTAAAAAAGGGAAGGTTCTGAGCAATTAACCCCCTTAAAAAGGGGGGCGGCGTAGCCGGGGGGATCGTGCAGACGCAGCAGGATGCCCTTGCCAGGAGAGCATTAAATTAAAACCATTAATTATTTTCAATCACCATGACAATTTGGATTAACGAACAACTCGACCCCTCCGGCATGGTTCACGCTTGCATTGCCTGCTGTGACGAACAGGCCGCCCAGGATTGCCATGCTTCCTTTTTACAAAACCTCACCCCTCAACAACAGGCCGATGGCTGGACAGCCCAAATGCGCACCGTTGAATCTTGGGATGATGTGCCGGTCAATTCCCTCAAACTCAGTTAAGGTTTATGCGTTTCCTTCTCCTTTGCCTTTGCCTCCTCCTCACCGCCTGTAGCCCTAGCCTCGCCCAGGTGCGGCAATTTCTCCCCCTCCATATCGAATTTTTAGGAGAAATTCCCATCCCTGCCCAAGAATTTGCCGGGACAACGGTCGGGGGCCTCTCAGGGCTGACCTACGATCGCACCACTGGCCGCTTCTATGCCCTCTCCGATGACCGTAGCCAAAAAGCCCCCGCCCGTTTTTATACGCTGCGGTTAGATCCCCCTGAATTGGGGCAGGAACTCCCCTCAGGCATGGCGATCGAAGCGGTGACGTTGCTCAAAGATGCCCAAGGGGAAACCTTCCCTGCGGGTCGTATCGACCCGGAAGGCATCGCCCTCACCCCTCGCCATACCGTGATGATCAGCAGTGAGGGAGATATCAACCAAGGCATTGCCCCTTCAATTCAGGAATTTGATCTCACCACCGGCCAAGCCGTGAGCAATGTTCGCATTCCCGCCCGTTTCCTCCCCGCTACCCCCATCCGCGACCCCGACCCTCCCCACGGTATCCGCAATAACCTTGGTTTTGAGGCCTTGGCGGTGCAGTGGACGGGCTTATCCGATCAAGACCCCTTTCGCCTCTTTACCGCCCCGGAATCCTACCTGAGCCAAGATCAACGGCGCACCACCGAGGATCTACAGGAGCGGATTCGCCTGCTCCATTATCTGATTAACCCCATTGGCGATCCGGTTTTGGTGTCGGAAAACCTTTATTTGTTAGAGCCGCCCTTGCCGGGAACGGTAGCCCATGGTTTAAGCGCGATCGCCACCCTGGAAACCGAAGGCTACTTCCTCAGCCTAGAACGCGCCTTTGGCCTCAGCGGCTACACCACCCAACTCTTCCAAGTCGTCGCAGGCAATGCTACCGATACCTCCCGCATCGCCACATTGGGGGGAGAACTCACCACCGCTCAACCCCTCCAAAAGCAATTACTCCTCGATTTCACCACCCTCGGCATTCCCTTGGATAACCTTGAAGGGATGACTTTGGGGCCCCAGTGGGCCGATGGGAGTCAGATGCTGATCGTGGTCAGTGATGATAATTTTAGGGAGGAGCAGGTGACACAATGCCTGTTTTTCCGGTTAACTAAAACTCAACCCTTTAGCCCATGACCCACTCCACAGATATCATCACCTTGGCCCGTTGGATGTCGGCAGATTTTAGCAATCAAGCGCAGGCCTATGAAAACCCGCCGTTTTATGCCCATATTCGCGTTTGTATGCGATCGCTCCCGGCGACGGGTTTGGAGGGGATCAGCTTAATTGTGGAGCAAGCCTATGATTATATGGTCAATCGCCCCTATCGGTTACGGGTGCTGAATTTACAGGTGGTGGGGGATCATATTGAAATTGCGAATTATACCGTTAAGGAAGAAGCGGAATTTTATGGGGCAAGCCGGGAGCCGGAACGGTTGAAAAGTTTGGGGGGCGATCGCCTCGAAAAAATGCCCGGTTGTAACATGATTGTCCATTGGACAGGCCACAGTTTTCAGGGCAATGTGGAGCCGGGGAAAGCCTGTAAGGTGGTGCGCAAGGGTCAAGAAACCTATTTAGATAGCTCCTTTGAAATTGATTCCCAACAGTTTACGAGTTTAGATCGCGGTCGAGATCCCGTCACCGATGAACATGTTTGGGGATCAGTGGCGGGGCCATTTCGGTTTGTGCGCTGGACAAATTTCGCCCATGAAATCCAAGGCTGATCCCGCCTAACCCTCATGGCCCCATCCGTAGGGGCGAAAAATTTTTCGCCCCTCCGGGTTTTAGCCGCCACAAAAAAAGCGGGCATTCTTGCCCGCGAGAAGATGAGGATGGGAGTGTTAACGCAAATAATCCGCTTCGGTTTGGGTTTGGGGCATCGCCAGTTCAAAGTTAGAGGGATCGCGGAGGAAGCGGGACACTTCTGACTCCAGGCGATGGATTAAATAGGGTTCGAGGGCATTACTGTGGCGCAAACTGGCCAGATAGCCATCCATATAGATTTGTAGTTCACTGTAGCGATCGCCTCTCCGCCACAAATCCACTAAAGCATCAGTCAAACGCTGATAGTAACGAATACTGTGAGTGTCAGTCAGCATGGTCTTCACCAGAACGCAATAAAAAGGGAGAAACGGAGCAACAGAATTGAGTCAGGGTAGCGAAAATACAATCGCAGATCAAGATCTCAGACAGGGGATCAAGGAATACTTCATTTCGACTGACGCAAAAATCGATCAACTTTTAAAGGGTGTTTATTATTTTGTAATTTAAGTCTAGTCTATCCCATGGGTGGGATGTTGCGTTAGGTTACAATTTTTCCGCTGGCCCAAGGCGATCGCCTTTATAAATTCCCCAGTCCCATCCTGGCTCACCGGGCAGGATCCAGTTGAATCCCCCACCGTTCCAAGGTGATCCCTTGGAGTTCATCCAACTGGGTTAATGCGTTATAATAGTTAACCCTTTGGGCCAGTTCTCCATTGCGCACGGCTAACAGTTCCCGCTGGGCATCTTGGAGCCGAAAAGCATCCCCCTGGCCCGCCTGGATTAACGCTTCTTGGGCGGTGAGTTCTTGACTGACTAACTCGACTTGGCGGCGGGCGAGTTGGAGTTGCTCCCATTGCAGCCGGACTTGGCGGACTTGATTGGCGATTTCAATCCGGATATCTGTTTCCCGTTGGGCCAGGTCGTTGGCCAGTTTGAGGCGAGCAATCCGACTCCGTTCAAAGGCTTCTTGACGGCGGCTACGTTCCCCCAAGGGCTGGGTTAATATCAATTGCGCCGTAAAATCCGACTGTTGGGCCGTAGCATCGGCATAGCGGGTTTCTAAATCCAACTGCCAGCGACGAGCGTGATCCGCCTCTTGGAGATCGAGGCTGGCGAGATTGAGGGTGAGGAGATTGGTGAGATAGTCCGGGCGTTGGGCGAGACTGACGGCGGTTAAGGCTTGGGGATCCAGTGCGATCGCCACGGCCTCAAGGTCATCACTGGCGGCGATTGCCACCACCGGCAAATCCCGATCAATCCCCACCTGATTCATCAGGGCCAATCGGGCCGATAGCACCGCATTTTCTGCCCCTAACAATTGGCTTTGAAAAGCGGCTAGGTTTTGCTCGGTGCGCAGCAAGCTAGAGCGGGCTTCTCGCCCCGCCTCCACGAGGGCCTGCTGCCGTTGCAATTGGCGGCGGGCATTGGTTAATGATGCTTCTGTGAGGGTGACTTGCTCTTGGGCGAGGATTAACTCGCGATAACGTTGGATGGTTTGGGTAATCGTCCGGTTTAAGGTCTGCCGGAGATTGAGCAGGTTAATATCTTCCTGAATGAAAGACCGTTCTCGATTGCGATAGGCTAAAGCACTTTCCCCGTAGCGGTTGAGGGGATGGCGATAGGTGACGGTTAACCCTTGGGTGGTCTGATCATTGCGAAAACTGTGGAGTTGCGATCGCCAATCCACCGAGAGCGTCCCCCCGGTGGGGGCAAACCAAGACAGTTCCGCATTCACCTGCGTATTCATCCCCTGATCTCCGCCCCGATCCACTAAACCCGTGATTAACGTGGGCGTGAGTTTAGGCAACAGTTCAACGGCGGCGGCGTGAACGCTGGCCCGCTCAACGATGCGATCTAAGTAGCGATTGCGCACCTCGGTGTTATGGAGTACCGCCAGGGCCACCGCTTCCTCTAAGGCCAGGGGGACACCTTCACGGGTGGGGTTAAGGGTGAGGGGTGGTTGAGGGGCGCGGGTTCTGGGCCGGGGGGCAGGGTGGGGGGTGCGGAAGAGGGTGGCCGGGTTGATCGGCTCGGCGGATTTTGGCGTGAGGAGGCGATCGCCCTGATGTCGCTCCCCCTCGCTGGTTTGAGGCGTGGGTTGATGGAGATGAGGCAAGGGGGATGTCCCAATCGCCTCCGGTTGATGGGGCCTCATGGGTGTGGATCGTGGGGTTAGGCTGGGGGGGGTGGAGGTCATTCCCGCAACTTGGGAAGTCAGCCAATGGTAAACCGTGGGCCGGGGTTCGGGTTCAGCCATTGGGGTGCTGGATTCGTTAGCACGGATCGCCCCCGGTAAAGGGGCCAGCAAAACCAAGGGGCCGAGGGTTCCCAAGGTGGCGACGAGGATCAGCCGGAGATGATGGAGGGTCGGGGGCAAAGGAGGATGGGCCATGTTAATCGTCGCGAAGTGCCGACATGGGTTCAATGTTGCTAGCGCGGCGGGCGGGAAAAAAGCTCGAACCCGCTCCTACTATAGTCGCTGTGGCTAAACTGAGCCAGGCCGTTCGGGATTGAAAGCGATAGGGAAGATCAAAATAGGCGGTAATGCCTTGGGCGGCGATGTGAACGACAAGGATCGCCGTCCCGCCACCGATGAGGCTGAGGGCGATCGCCTCCAGTAAAAATTGCCGCAAAATATCCCCTGGCGTTGCGCCAATGGCCCGCCGCAAGCCAATTTCTGGCCGTCGCTGCAACACTGAAGCAAGGGTAATATTAGCAATCCCCACCCCTGAAATCACCAACGCAATCAACCCCACCCCCAAGAGGCCACGGGAAACCAAGGTTAATACTTCCTGCTGATCGGCAATTTGCCCCACATTGCTCCAGGTTCCAGAATTGCGATCGGGGAATTGCTGCTCAAGGGCCGCCATTAAGGCCGCTTCCTTTTCAGGAATTTCCTGCCAATGTTCTGGCTGCAAAGTCCATTCATTCGTCTCTTCATGGCCCTGTTGAGCATAGGCTAAGGCGATCGGCACAATGAACGTTGACCAAACCCGCCCATTTTTTTCAAAGGGTTTCGCCTCCATGATGCCAATGATCCGATAGGCATCGGAGCCAATGATCAGCGTTTGGCCGATGGGGTCTTGATCGGGAAACAGTTCTTTGGCTCCCGCTTGATCAATAATGCCCACCGCCCGAAAATTGGCAAAATCCTGATCTTGAAATCCCCGCCCAGCCACCAGTTTTAAGCCATTGATCGCCAGGTAATTGGGGGAAACGGCGTAGGTTTGGATCAAGGCCTCATAATTGCCCCGACGTACCTGCCAGCCAGGATTGAGAATCATACCGGTCATGCCAGCAATTCCTTGGATTTCGCCAGTGATGCGGCTCATCCTTTGGGGAGTGATGCCGCCGGGATACATCCAGGTGAAAATTTGCGGGGCTAACTGGGACGCTAATTGAGCCTCAATGATCTGTTCACTAATGACCTGAACTTGGAGCGTACTATTCACCGCCACAATCCCCATGAATACGCCCAAGGTGGTGAGGAGCGATCGCACCGGATTCCCCCGCAGGGCGTTAAACGTGACGAGCAGGAGGTTCAAGGGGGTGAGGGCCATAGGGGTTAACTCCGTAACGCTTGGACGGGATCGAGTCGGCTGGCCTGCCAAGCGGGGATCAGGCTGGCGCTGATCCCCACCACCATCGCCGCTGCGATCGCCACGGCATTATTGCCCCAATTCCATTGATAGGGGGGCAGTTCAAAGGGGCTATAGGTAATCAGCCCAAACGTGATCCCTTCCACAAGGGCGATCGCCACGATTCCCCCCGCAAGACTAATCAAAAGGGATTCTAAAAGAAATTGACTCAAGACATCCTGAGCCGTCGCCCCGATCGCCCGGCGTAGACCAATTTCCCGCCGTCGCTCAAAGGCACTGGCGACGGCAATATTGGCAATGCCGACCCCCGCAATCCCCAGGGCGATCGCCCCCACCACCAAGAGCGATCGCGTTGCACTATGCAGCGTTGCCTGACGTTCTTGAATATCAGCAATGTTGATGTTGATATGGGGCAAATCCAGGGGGGCTAAAAAGCCTTGGGTATAGTCGGGATAGCGTTGGCGGAGTAATGCTTTCACCTGATCCCCCAAGGGTTCTAAATCCTCCACATCCACGGGCCGGACAATAATCTGCTCCACCGTGGGCTGACCGATCAGGGCCATTTGCGTCGTCATTGGGATCACAAACTGGCCAGTGCGACTTTCCTCACCTTGGCCCTCCAGCTTTGTTTCCATCACCCCCACCACCCGCCAAGGCAATCCCTGGACATAAAACACGGCTCCTAAAGGATCGGCCTCCTCAAAAAGTTGTTGGCTTAAAATTTCATCAATCACCGCCACATTCTGATATTGGGCAAAATCCCGCCCGCTCAGGGGTTGCCCTTGGAGGATGCGGCGGCCCGTGGTGGCAAAGTAGTCAGCGGTAACGGCGGAACCCTGCACATCTACCCGTTTCGCCTCATAAATGGCCTGTTCTGACCAACCCAATCCCGTGATGCCGCTCACCGAGGCAATACCGGGCAATTCCTCCCCAATGGCTTCGAGATCTGCCATCCGCCCCCTGCCCCAAACGTAAACCTGGATTTGGGGGGCTTCCCGTTGATCGAGTTGGGCTTCGATGTTGCGGGTGGTGAGGTCTTGGACTTGGAGCGTGGCACTGGTGGCGGCCACGCCTAGAAAAACCCCCAGGCCCGTCAGGCCGGTGCGGAGGCGATCGCGCCCCAAGGCCCCCACCGCTAACCCCAATAAATCCAACCCCCGCAGTCCGCTCATTCCTCCGCTTCCTCCCCGGCTGATTCCTCCACCACCAGCGCCATTCCCGCCGTGATTGGGGTATCCGTGGGGGGTTGAACGATTTTTTCCCCTGGCTCTAACCCGGTGAGAATTTCCGTGGTTTCATCCCCCTGTACGCCTAAGGTGACGGGTCGTTCTGTCGCTTCTCCCTTGGGGTTAATCATCCAGACAAAGGTTTTTTCGCCTTCCCCCTGAACGAGAAAGGAGGGCACTTGTACAACATTGCGCTGGGATGCCACTTCAATCGTCACGCTCACCTGACTACCGGGCACGAGGGTTCCACTGGGGCGATCGAGAACAATCACCGCATTCACCCGGCCCGGATCATTGCCGCCCCCGAAACCGTCGGAAGTTTCAGGGGCGATCGCCACCCGATCCACCCCATCCACCCGCGCCGGAAATTCCCCCGCCACAATCCCAATCGCCGCCACCGTTGCCTTTTGCGCCGGTTTCACCATCGGCGCATCCAGGGTCGTGAGTTGAATTTCTACCTCCTCCCGACGGGGATCGCCAATGGTGATCAGTTTCTTGCCCTGCTCCACCACATCCCCCTCACTGGCATGGATCGCCAACACCCGCCCCGCTGTCGTTGCCTGGATCAAGCTGCTATTCTCAAAGGTTTCAATACTGCGCCGGAGGCTCACCTCCGCTGCGGTCAGGTTTTGCAGACTGGTTGTCACCCCTTGGCGATGGGTTTCGAGGGTGAGAGCTTGACTGGTGATATTGTCCTGGCCATCGGCGAGGGCCTGCTGTCGCTCCTGTTGGGCCTTAGCGAGGGTGAACTGAGCCTGCTCTACCGCCCGCTCCCGGCTGGCTAAGTTGGCGCGACCCTGACGGATTGCTTGCTCTGCTTGGCGCAGTTCATCGGTGGCGAGGTAGCCCTGCTCCACTAAGGCGGCGGTGGTTCTCACCTTTTCCTCTAAATCTGGCAATGCTTGCCGCTGGGTTTCCCGTTCTGCCTGGGCAGTGACGAGGGCAAGGCGGGCATTTTCCACAGCTTCAGTGATGGCGGTGAGGGTGCTTTGACTACGGCGGGCTTTGGCCAGTTGCAAGGCTTGGTTTTGCACCTCCCGCTGTTTGCTGGCTACCTCTAGCCGTTTCTGATCGAGGCTGAGGCGTTGGGCTTCGATCTCGGCGCGGCCCTCTGGATTGCGTAACTGGATGAGGATTTGACCCGCTGCGATGGGGCTATTGATGGTGACTTCAATGCGGTCAATGATGGCGGTGTTGTTGGCGGTGGTGGGGGGGGTGAGGGTTTGTTGATTGCCCAATTTCACCATGCCCCCGGCTTGAATCGTTTTGACCACATCCCCCCGCTCGACTTCCATAAGCTGGACGGCGATCGCCTCAGAACTGGGCCGAAACCAGAAGGCCAAGGCCCCGACCCCGGCAAGGATGACGATGCCTGAACCGATTAACCAAGCAATGCCGGTACGATAATGGCGTTGGACAACCTGTGTCATGGTTTTGGGTTGAGTTGCGGGATTAGGGCCAGAGCGATCGCCAGGCAAAATGGGGCAATACCAACATCCGCCGCCACCGCCAAGGTTCTTTATAGAGGCGGTAGAGCCATTCGAGATGATTTTCCCGGAGCCAACGGGGGGCGCGTTGTTTCGTGCCGGCCCAGATGTCAAAGCTGCCGCCGATGCCGATCCAGGTAGCGCGGGGGCAGAGATGGCGGTGTTGGGCGATCCAATATTCTTGACGGGGAACACCGAGGCCGACAAGGACGAGATCCGGTTGCCATTGGGCTAATTGTTGGGCAAAGTCCCCTTGCTCATCGGGGTTTAAATAGCCGTGTTGGGCGTGGATCGTCAGGCGGGGGAAGCGCGATCGCCATCCTTGGGCCGCTGCTTCGGCTACCTCCGGGGCTGCTCCAAAAAAAACAAGGGTACGGGGTTGGGGATCCCGGCCCAATTCCTCAATTAGTTGGGCTGCCAATTCAATGCCGGGGCAGCGGTGCTGTTTTTTGCGCCGCAACCAGAGGTAAAAAATCACCCCCGCCCCATCGGGAACAATCAGATCTGCACCGTGGAGAATTTTGGCCAGTTCGGGGGTGCGCTCCGCCAGCATCGCCATTTCAGCATTGAGCGTGATAATGTGCGTTCCGGGTTGGGGGCGCGATCGCCACCATTGGGCATAATCTGGGGATAAATGCAGGGGTAAACCCAGAACAGAAACCCTTTCAGGGGGGGCAGGCATCTTTTGCATGGGTTGGGTCAACATAGGATCATCAAGAGAGGCGATCGCGCAACGGTAGCTAAATTAACGTTTAGTTTAACCGATTGCCGGGGTCGGTAAAGGGGTTAAAACCCGTTTTTCCACATGGGGCATCGGTTGGGCCAGGTTCCGCCGCCATTGGCGAATTTGCCAAAGTAATTGCCAAGCCCGGAGAGAAAAAATGGCCCCATCGGCTAACCCCAAGGCAAGGCGAATTTTGCGCTGTTTGAGGGCGGCTAAACTCCAGTGGAGTTTGAGATATTGAGCAATGTCCCCAAAGGGGGGGCAATGGTGTTGATGGTGGGGGGGAATACGGTTGTAGATGCCCTGTTTAAGATCAAGATGGGCGGCGAGGCGATCGCCCAAGGCGAGGCGATGGTTATAGCCACCGGGCCAAATGGTGCGATAGGTCAAACATTGGTTAATAAACACCGCATCGCCATGTTCCGCCAGCTTCATCCAGGAATCAATATCATCAAAGTTGGTATCTAGATGAGAATCCCAGCCTTGGGTTTGGATAAAGGCATCACGACGAAAGGCCACCTGTACCGGCGTACCAAAGGGAACCACATCGATCAGCATTCCGTAGTGAATATCTCCTTGGGGGATGGTGAACATTTCCCCCGGCCCGGTGATCGGGGTGCGGGAGAGTTCCACCCCTTGATCATTAACTTGGGCGGCTTGGCAGGAGCAGATCACCGCTGTGGGGCAAAGGGCGATCGCCTTTTCCATCTGGGCTAAACAATCGGGGGCTAAATAATCATCATCATCTAAAAGTTTAATCCAATCCCCTTGGGCGGCCTCAATGCCTCGGTTAACGCTGCGGGAATGGCCCTGATTGGTATGATTGCGCAGATAGCGAAACCGCGTTTCACGGGTCATCAATGCCTCACAATAGGCCTGAGTGCCATCCTGAGAGCAATCATCCACCACCAGCACCTCCGTAGCCACCGTCTGATCGAGGGAGGTTTGAATTGCCCGTTTGAGCAAATCGAGGCGGTTATAGGTGGTAATCACAACGGTGAACATAACAAAATGCGCGGTATTTTGTGAAACAAACGAATCGATAGGGCGATGGACGATGACGCGCCATTATTTTAGAGCGTTTTCCCGCTGTTGCAAAATCTAATCCTCAATCAACTAGGGCTGTAGTCCATTACTGCTCTAAACCACGGCCTGCTCATGCTACAATTCCCAGATATAAACTATGCGCCAGTCAAGCCATGATTGCTTTAACTGATAAATCTAAACTGACACCGGCAGAATATCTTGCTGAAGAAGAAAAGAGTGCAGTTAAGCATGAATATATTGATGGGGAAGTTTATGCCATGGCCGGTACAACAGACAGTCACAATACAATTGCTCTTAATTTGGCGACCTTAATCCGTAGCCATTTGAGGGGAACAGATTGCCGGGTTTATTTTGCAGATATCAAGGTTAGGATTGAGGCTAAAAACTGTTTTTATTATCCTGATTTATTGGTGACTTGTGAACCAAGGGATCGAGAAACTTCGATCTACAAGTGTTTTGCAAAGTTGATCATTGAAGTTTTATCCGACAGTACAGAAGGATTTGATCGTGGTGACAAGTTCAATGATTATCAAAGTTTATCAAGTCTTGAAGAATATGTTTTAGTGAGTAGTCAGCGTCAGCGCGTTGAAATCTTCCGCCGCAATCCCCATTTTTGGCAGTATCAAACCTATGATCTAGATCAGCCTGATTTTAAGTTAGAAACCATTGATTTAGATGTGAAAATTGCCGATGTTTATGAAGATGTGGTGCTGGAAAGAATGAGTGATAATCCCATCCCGTAGGGGCGCAATGCTTGCGCCCTGATTGCTGAAACAAAACGCCATAGAAACCGGGTTTCTTGCATCCCCTCGTTTTCTGACTACAACCTAACAGAAACCGGGTTTCTTATCTCTCAGCTCATTTGAGTTTTTAATAGCTACTCTTTGAACTCCAATAAACTCTAAAGGCTTAAATTCTTCCTTTTCTACCTCCAAACACAGTTCTATTGCTTCTGTTATTCTTTCTAATAGTTCATCCATGGTTTTCCCTTGTGTATGGCATCCTTTCAAGGAAGGGACTGAAGCGACTAAATAACCATCTTCGTCTTTTTCGATGACAACATTAAAATATTTACTCACAATTTAATCTCCTTCAATCAAGTTTAAATTTAGCATGGATGCACATAAGGATCGAGGCGGAGCCTCCGGGAGGGCGTTATTTGGCAGAGCCAAGGGACGGGGTTAAATCATAAAGAATCGGGATTTAGCCTACCCTATTACTCATTTTGCCACAATATTTTCCCAGAAACCGGGTTTCTTGCATTGCCTCGTTTTCCCACGACAAGGGAACAGAAACCCGGTTTCTTATCCCTCAGCTACTACAATACCCCATCAGTTGGGTTTCGGCTGTGCCTACTCCCCCGCTGTTGGGTAACGAGATATTTGGATGATCGAGCATCACAGGAATGAAACTGAACTCTTCAATTACACACTAACCCAATTCCCATTAGGCTATTCTGGCAGGTTGAAGAGTGCTGGGGGCGACGACACGAAAACCGATGTTGTTGTTCTTGTTGTCGCGGGTGTTGTTGTTGCGATTGGCAGAACGGCAGTTCTTCGGGTTGTTGTTCCAAGAACCACCACGCAGCAGCTAAAACGTTCATCCCTCATTTAGTATCCTACCAGAAGAGGCTCAAAAAGTTGATGTTGCAATTGGGCGGTGTTGCCATGATTTAAATGAGCCTGCCAACTTTGTAAAGATTCTTGAAGTTTTGCGTGATCAATTTCCTGATTTTGATATTGAATCCAGCGCGTTTTAAGTTTAGAGCGTAGTCGCCGGAGGCTATCTGAACGGATACGGATTTGTTGGGGTAAAATGCGGAAACCTAGAAAGTTAACACCATGATGGGTTTCAAATAGTTGGCTTTTGATGGGGTGGATTTTTAAGCGCAATGTGGCTAGATAATTTTCAATGGCTTGGCGTGCTTGAGCGAGTGTGCTGTGATCGTTCGCAAAAAGGGCAAAGTCGTCCACATAACGAACATAGGCAGAAATTTTTAGCTCCTGAAGAATGAAGTGATCAAAACTGTTGAGGTATAAATTGGCAAAAAATTGACTGGTTAGGTTGCCAATGGGTAAGCCACAAGGATATAGAATTGGGGCGAGCAAATCATCATCAGAAAAGTAGTGTAGAACGGGTTCTAAGTTTTGACCATTATCAATAATTAAATTCGTTAGCCAAAGCGTATTTTTACACTTGATTTTGCGACGAATGATAGACTTGAGAATATTGTGATTGATGCTGGGGAAAAATTTACGGATATCGCACTGGAGGATGTAGCGATGAGTGCGGGCTAGGGTGGTGAATTTTTTCAGGGCGCGGTGGCTACCATAGCCGATGCGGTTAGCGTAGGATGTATCAATAAAAGAGCGTTCTAGGCGGGGAACAATAATGTTACAGAGGGCGTGATGAATAATCCGATCGCGATAGGGGGCCGCAGAAATTAGCCTTTTTTTGGGTTCATAGACATAAAAATGATGGTAATTTCCGGGTTGATAGGTTTGGGTATTCAGTTCGGTTTGTAGTTGGATTAAGTTGCCTTCTAGGTTATCATTGAAGGACAGCACCGCAGGATGGAAACGCTTGCCTTTTTGGGCTTTACGGGCAGCAATGAGGAGATTCTCAAAGCTCGAAATTTCAGTCCAAAGGTTGCCATATCGTTTCATGATGGTTGGATTCTAGGTTATTTTAGCGGGATTGAGAGATTGTTGGTTAATCCATCCCCCTAATTCTTTACCAATACCGTCTATTTGCTTGGCGATATATTCATATCGTTCGATGGAAATTAGGTTAAAGTCCATCAGTAAGCGGGTTTGGTAACGGAGGATGGAAAGTTTAGGGTTAAGGGATCGTAATAAATTGCCTTTTTGGGAGGAATAACGTGCTAGAATGAGGCTCTCTAGAAAATCATAGAGATTGCGGATTATGCGCTCTCCTAGCATCATTTTATGATCACGGGGTAGGCGGTTCAGGACGGGGACGTACCATTGTATTAAGTCGTAGGTTTTCTGAATGATTGGCAATTCGTCCATTGCGTTTAAAATTATAACCCTTCTCCATGAAACCATAATTATGGTAGAGGGTCATCTTTAAAAAAAATAAAAAAAGGCGCTTCGCGCCAGGTAGAGGGAAAGAGGGAAAAAGAGTAGAGAGTTAAAGAGTTCTGGGGGCGACGACACGAAAACCGATGCGGTAGTACTTGTAGTCGCGGGTGCGGTAGTAGCGATTGGCAGAACGGCAGCGCTCCGGGTTGCTGAGCCAAGAACCACCACGCAGCAGCTTATTCGATGTTGATTTATTGTTCAATAACCCTTTTAACCAGTCTTTATTGTTTTGAGAATGATTATCATTGTCTATCCATGCTCTCCCATCTGTTGGCACTCCCTGATAATTCCCATGCCAATCATCTAAGCACCACTCCCACACATTGCCGTGCATATCATAGAGTCCCCAAGGGTTGGGGGTGTTTAAACTCCCCACCTGAACCGTTTTTTTGCGATATTCCCCTTTTTTTCCCTGGCCATAGGTGTAGTTGCCGTCATAGTTCGCCACTTGGGGGGAGAGGGTGGGGCCGAAATGGAAGGGGGTTGTTGTTCCCGCTCGACAGGCATATTCCCATTCTGCTTCACTGGGGAGGCGGTACAGTTTCCCGCTGGCTTGACTTAACCGTAAACAAAATTCGATACAGTCTTCCCAACTCACCCTTTCTACAGGGTTGTTTTTGCCTTTAAATCCAGCGGGATCGGCATTGAGGGAGCGCACCACTTGGGGCAGTTGGGCGACAATCTGCCATTGTGCTTGGGTGATAGCGGTGCGACTCATGGCAAATTCCGGCATCATCACCCGATGCTGGGGGCCTTCATCATTGGATCGCTCTGCTTCATTCTGCGGTGCGCCCATCATAAATTTCCCCGCCGGAATCACCACCATTTCTAGGTTTAATCCCTTGGTATTTTCCAAATAGCCCTGATTTTGTCCCTTTTGCCGTTGGGCAATCCCTCCCTGCTCATTCAGTGTGATGATCTCGTAGTGGTAGGTTTGAATGTTTTGTGTGGAGATTGGCGTGGAGGGTTGGGGAGCAGGGGATCGATTAACGGGGGAGGTTGGGGTTTTGGGTTGAGATTGAGGAGTAGAGGGTGGTTTTACGGGAGAGGCTGGTTTCTGAGCAGGTTGGAGATCGGCTAAAACCTCCGCTGTGGATTGATACCGTTTTTTTGAAGCCCCTTCAATCAGTCGATCTAAAATTTTCCCTAAATCATTACTGACCCCATTGCCATTTAAATAATCTCGCCAAACCCATTCCCCATCATGGACAGCATATAAATCAAACGGACTCACCTGCGTCAGCAAATGCAAACAAGTCACCCCCAAACTATAGAGATCACTATTAAATCGTGCTTTACCCATCCCTTGCTCTGGCGAACAATATTCCGCCGAACCGATTTGTGTTCCCGTCACCGTGCGCTGTACCTGCGTTAACACCTTCGCCGCCCCAAAATCCACCAAAACCAATTTTTGATCCGCCTGACGACGGATAATATTTTCCGGCTTAATATCCCGGTGAATCACATTGCGACTGTGAACAAACCCAAGAACATTGAGTAAATCGATCAAAAGATCGCGGATCTGCTGCTCCGAAAAAACTCCCTGATTGGCCAGTTCCTCCTTCAGCGTGATCCCCTTGATAAACTCCTGAACTAAATAAGACTGATTATTTTCCACAAAATGGGCGAATAACTCCGGAATTTGGGGATGTTGCCCCAAAATTTCCAACTGTTGCGCCTCTTGGTCAAACAGTTCTAACGCCTTCGTGAACGTTGTCGGATCTTGGGGTGAAAACTGCTTAATCACACAAAACGGCTTCGAGGGCTTATCCTCATCCACCGCCAAAAACGTCCGCCCAAACCCCCCCTGACCAATCACCGCCTTCGCCCAATACCGCCCCCGTAACAACAACGGCTTACCGCACTTCTGGCAAAACTGGTGGCCGTCCGGGTTCGGCTGACGACAGACAGGATTCAAACAGTGGCGCATGACAAAAAGGAAAACGCAATAAATCCCATTGTACGCAAAAGCGGCATGACTGAGGCCAGAAACCGGGTTGCCTGTATTTCCTCATTTTCCCACGACATCCTAACAAAAACCCGGTTGCTCATCCCTAGCCCCCTGAAAACTGATCACAAATCTGATTCCGTCAGATCAGCAATCTTCATCAATGCTTTTAATGTTCCTATTTTCAGATCACGATTTTGGTGAACGGGAATTGATACAATTTTGTCTTGATGAGGGTTTTCATAAATGTGATGACTACCTGTGATTTTGCGTAATATCCAGCCCTTCTTTTCAACGATTTTACAGAGCTTTTTGCCAGAGATAGACTTCATACCGCAATTTCAACAACCTTATCCGTGGGCTGAATCGTTGACGGGTTATTTGCAACCGTTAGCCAACCTTCGATCGCCTCCTGTAAATTGTTAGTCACTTCCTCCCATGTGTCCCCTTCAGTGATACAGCCCGGAAGTGCAGGGACTTCTGCCCAATAACCACCTTCTTCGGCTGTATGAATAACGGCTTTGATTTTCATCGGGATTGTCGGTAAAAAGATAGACTTTGAGGATATCACAGGGGGGCAGTGCTACCAAAGTAACCCCAGCCACCTTGGCCACCCGGCAACCTCGGGCGGATGTTTTCCCCTGGACTTGCTACCATGGGAATCAAGTTCTGTGGAGACAAAACCGATGGATATTGTTCGCTTGATTTGCGCGATCTTTTTTCCTCCCTTGGGTGTTTTTCTACAAGTGGGGATCGGCGGGGCCTTCTGGTTAAATATCCTCCTGACCCTGCTGGGCTATTTCCCTGGCGTTATTCATGCCGTTTGGGTCATTGCCAAAGAAGATTAAGGCTCACCTCCAGGGGAGAAGATTAGCTGATGGAGACTTTGGGGCGATCGCCCTGAGCCGGTAGAGATAACCTCATCCCTTGGGGGGCAACGCCGCTATTACTGTGGAGGCGGAAACTGAAACTTAAACCCCGCAACCATAACCCCGGATAACGTCGCTCCAACCAAGGGCGCGATCGCCCCAACAACGCCGGAAACCAACCCCGAAAACACCAGGCAATTAACGCATCTAACCCAAACCAGAAATAACTCCCCAACCACCGGAGGAAATCCTTCGCCCCCGCCTGCTCCCAAATCCACACCACCAAGCGGGGGTTCATCCTTGCTGCCTTCAACGCCAAACCGTTAAACGTCCACCAACTAAAACGGTCTTTAATGAACGTATCCGCCACCGCTGGCGGTTGCTCCGCCAACAGGCCGAAAAACGTATTCAGCATCGCATTCACCCGCTGAGGCGGTAGGGTTTTCCCCGTCGGAACCATCATCCCCTTAGAAAAGAGCCAAGTAACGGCGGTATTGCTTTGGTAGGCACGGATTTGGTTCAAATCCCCAGCGGTGAGCAGATCATGGGTGAGGGCAGTATCTAAGAGCGTTGTGAGCCGACCCAAATTGCGCACCAAAGAGCCAAAGCCCGTAAACACGAGGGGCGATTGTAACGAGGCCGCATCACCAATGGCCAGGACGCGATCAAAAGCCACAGTGCGATCGCCCCCCCCAACACTGAAATGCCCCGGAATATAACCAAACGTCGGTTTTTTCCATTGCAATGTATCAACGTTACAGCGACGATATTCCGGCAAAATCGTGAAAAAGTCCTCATACATTTCCAACAATGAACCGGGGTTATCGGGGTGGACTTGGTGGTAATGGAAGAGATAGACGGTGAGATCCTCCCCCTCGACGGGGAACAGTTCCCAAATGAGTTGCCGGCCCCGCGAAATATCGCCATGGGAATGAAGCACGTCCCCATAGTCAGGATTCCACACATCAGCGCTAATCCCCGATAACACCGCCCCCACCGTCGGACAAACACTATCAAAGGTGCGATCGCCATTCAACTGCCAAGCAATGGGGGAAGCCGTCCCCATTGCATCCATGAGCAGGCGGCCCGTGGGGGTGTGGGTTTCCCCCGTAACGCGATGGGTGAGATGAACTTGCACACCATTAGGGGCCACATCAGCACGGTTAAATTCCGTTTGATCCCAAATTTCTCCCCCCGCTTGGCGCAATTTCTCCCCACACAAATGCAGCAATTTTTCAGAATTGATCGCAATATTTAACACCGTCGGTGTGTGCAAAACTTTCGCCTTCAAATGGGGGGGATTGTTCCCATCAAAAAACTTATTAAACCCATCTTTATATTCACGGGCAATCAAAGTTTCAAATTCCGCCGCCGTGAATAATCCCAAATCAATTAAATTTTGAAATTCCCCCCGCGAAATATTCCATTCCCGGTGCATCCGCCCAAAGGCGAGGCGTTCCACCAATAAAACGCGATAACCCCGTTGGGCCATCACGGCGGCATGGATCACCCCCAAAGCCCCACCAATGTAGATCAGGTCATAATCGGCGGGCGTGGTAATCCCTTCACCCTGGCGAAACACCACCTGCGGCGGCTGTTGGGGTTGGCGCACGTTCTCCCGCCACCGTTTTTCCCACCAATAGACCCGTTGTAAATCTAGTTCCCCTTGGGGCATTTTGCGGAAGAATTTCACGGTTTGGGGGTAATGGGGGGCGAGGGCGGTAAAAATATCGGTTTTGCTCAGATCAAGTTCCGGCAACGTTGGGTAGGTGAGGGGAAAAGCGGCGCGGATCGCGGCGGTGAGGTGGCGGGCGATCGCCCCCGCCCCCGCAATCCGACCCGTTCCCCACTGGAACATTTTTAAATAGGTGGTGCGCTGGAGCGACCAAAGGGCGATCGCCAACTTCACCCCAGGCTGTTGGGGAAACTGCACCTGTACCCCCGTGGGAACCGCCACCCGCTCACCTTGGGGGGGTTGCCAATCATTTTGTAGCCAAGCGATGGCGCGATCGGTGTCAGGGGTGGGGATTTCAAGGTAGAGCAGTTCTTGCATCAGGATATGGGGGAACCGAGCCGGGTAAAACAATCAAAGCGTGAGCCATTGTTGACTCAGCAACATCGGGGTTATGCTTCACATAGTTTAATAGAATTAACGATCATTTTTAAAATCGTCACCGTGGGAGCGCAAATCTCCCCAGGCATCCACCACCGTGAGGGCAACAGGCGTGAATGGTAAACCCACCGCATTAATTACCGGGGCATCCAGTGGCATCGGTGCGCAATTGGCCCAGGTTTTTGCCCGCCATGGCTATGATCTGGTCTTGATTGCCCGCAGCGGGGCTCCACTCAATCACTTGGCGGAAATTTTGGCCACGGAACATCAGGCGGCGGTGAAAATTCTCCTCCATGACCTTTCTCACCCCAATGCCCCAGAGGTGATCGTCGCTCAACTTCAGCAGACGGGGATTGAGATTAATATTTTGGTGAATAATGCCGGTTTTGGCTCCTATGGGCTGTTTGCTGAAACCGATGGGGGCCTGGAATGGCAGATGATGCAGGTGAATATGGTGGCGCTAACTCAGTTAACCAAGCTCTTGCTACCGGGGATGATTCAGCGGGGATCGGGAAAAATTCTCAATGTGGCTTCAACGGCGGCCTTTCAGCCGGGGCCTTGGATGGCGGTGTATTACGCCACGAAGGCCTATGTGCTGTCTTTTTCGGAGGCATTGGCGACGGAACTGCGGGGTACAGGGGTGACGCTGACGGTGCTTTGTCCGGGGCCGACGGCTTCGGGGTTTCAATCCCGGGCGCAGATGGAGCAGTCTAAGATTCTCCAAGATCGGGCGTTAATGAGTGCGGCGGCGGTGGCAGAATTTGGCTATCGTGCTTTGTTTACGGGGCGGGTGATTGCGATCCCCGGTTGGCAAAATCGGTTTTTGGCTTGGGGGGTGCGGTGGTTGCCTCGACGGTGGGCCTGTGGTTTGGTGGCACAGATGCAAGCGCCCCACAGTGAACCGGAAGATCGGTTTTAGGGGCGAAACATTTTGTGCCTCCGGCAGGCTTACGCCAACGCCCCTATGGTGATCGATGCTGTTTGGAGACAGACTTAAATCCGTAATCGGAACGGGGAATTCCTTCGGAGGGAGGTATCTATCGATACAACACCAATGGGGGGAACTGCCTATCGTTAGGACAGGGGTATCGCCAATCCTTATGGAATATATTTCAGCCTTCACGATCTTGGGATTACATCTCGCCCTTCACTCTTTACCGCCTCACTGTTCGTGAAACCCATCCGGTTTTGAGCCTGCGATCGCGGTCAGCCCTGCCCAGTGTTATCCGAATGAATGAGAGTCCTTGCGTTGAACTCAATTTAGAACTGGCCTGTTTGGAGCAGGTGCGATCGCCCCTCCTCTTATTTGATGCGGTTCAGGGCCGGGTCTTTTGGGCAAACCGGGCCGCCCGTGTTTTGTGGGAAATTCCCCCCCAAGCCGATCTCCAGCGTTCCCAATGGCAAAATCGCTTTCCCCTCACCCTCTGGCGGCAGCTCTACCACCAAGCCCACAGCCATCCCGTGACGGCGGCCCTGCGCTTGATTGCCGATGATCCCGCTTCGACATTGCAATGCTCCTACGCTCGCTTGGCCTGGGAGGCGGTGGCTGCCGTTGAGCAGGCGATGGGCAAGGGGTGCGCGATCGCCCGTCATCTTCCCCTTGCCCCCCTCCTGATTGAGGTGCAGCAACATCTTCCCCCCTTCACCCTGTCATCCAAAACCGCAAGCCCTGGCCAGAAACTCACTGAATCTCACCTGGCTCCCTGTTCTGCCCTCAATGTTATGACCCCCCACACGGATCAGCATCTGCGCCGCTACCAACATATTTTAGGCATGATTGCGACGGCGCAACCGCTGCGCAAAATCCTTGAACAATTGCTGTTGATGGTGGAGCAGCAGGTGGTGGGGGTGCGGGGGGTGATTATGCTCATGGATGGCAATCAGTCCCATTGGTTGGAGGGAGTGACAGTGAGCCTACCAGCGGATTACTGGGTGATTACTCAGGAGGTGATGGCGGATCACACCCCCATCGCCCACAGTAGCCTCCTGGCCAGCATCACCACCCGCCACAATCAGCCCATTTTAGCCCTCAATCTCCCCGATACTGAAGCCCTCCCCCATGAGCAAAAACTCGCTCGCCACTGTGGGCTACACCATGGTTGGGGGATGCCGTTGCGGTCTTCTCAGGGGGATAGTTTCGGGGTTTGGGTTTCCTATGGGGATAGCACCGAAGCCCTCACCGCTGCTCAGGGGGTGATCACCAATTGGGCGCTATGTTTGGCGGAAATTGCCCTGGATCATGCGCGATCGCACCAAGCCGTTCAACAGGCCGAGGCCAAATATCAGAGCATTGTGGAAAATATTGGCATCGGTATTTTCCAAACCACCCCCGATGGTCACTACCTCCACGCCAACCCCGCTTTAGCAACAATCTACGGCTACAATTCCCCCGCCGAATTAATCCGCGTCCTCACCAATATTGGCGATCAACTCTATGTCGATCCCCATCGTCGTCAAGAGTTTACGGAGTTACTCCATGCCAATGGCCGGGTCTCTAATTTTGAATCCCAAGTTTATTGCCGTGATGGGGGGATGATTTGGATTTCTGAAAATACGCGAGCGGTGCGGGATAGTAGCAGCACGTTGTTGTATTACGAGGGAACCGTGGAGGATATTACCGCCCGCCGCATTGCCGAGGAAAAACTGTTTCATTCGGCGCTCCACGACACGCTCACCGGGCTACCGAATCGGGCCTGTTTGTTGAATCGCCTCCAGCGGGCCATTGCCCATCCCCCGGAGGCCTATGCTTTACTGTTCCTTGATTTGGATCGTTTTAAGGTGGTCAATGATAGCTTGGGCCATTTGATTGGTGATGAATTGCTCAAAGCCGCCGCCCAACGGATTCAAAGCCAACTCCAGGGACACCACACCGTTGCCCGGTTAGGGGGGGATGAGTTTGCAATTATCCTTGCTCCGATTGGGGGGGTGGAGGCGGCGATCGCCATTGCCCAAGGCATTTTAACCCAGTTTGAGCAGCCGTTTCAAATTCGCCAGTATGAGATTTTTACGGCAGTGAGTATTGGCATTGCCATGGGCCAATCCAGTTATCAACAGCCGGAGGATATTCTCCGCGATGCAGATTTAGCAATGTATCAAGCTAAACGCCAAGGCTTAGAAGGTTATCAAGTGTTTGTCCCCCAAATGCAGACCCACAATTGGCAGCGGTTGCAGTTGGAAAATGATCTGCGCAAAGGTTTAGAGCGGGAGGAATTTTACCTGGTTTATCAGCCGATTGTCGATGTGAAAAGCCATCACCTCTACGGTTTTGAGGCTCTCTTGCGGTGGCAACATCCCCAACGGGGGCTAATTGCCCCTACGGAGTTTATTCCCATCGCCGAGGAAACAGGGCTGATCCATCCCTTGGGATGGTGGGTGATTGAGCAGGCTTGCCAACAGTTACACCAATGGCAGGAGCGGGATTTGTTTGTGAATGTTAATCTTTCTTTAGTTCAGTTACAGGAGGTGAAATTTGTCGAAAAGTTAACAGCAATTTGTGAACAAACTCAGATTCAACCCCGGCAATTAAAGTTAGAAATTACCGAAAGTTGTTTGCTAACGGGAACCTATGGAGTAGGCGATCGCCTCAAGCAAATTAAAGCCCTTGGCTGTGGCCTCTGTATTGATGATTTTGGCACGGGATATTCTTCCCTCAGTCGCCTCCATGAGTTCCCCGTCGATACGCTCAAAATTGATCGCGCCTTTGTGCAAGAAATTGATAGCGATCGCCTCAAAATTGCCCTCGTGAAAACGATCATGACCCTAGCCGATAGTTTAGGGATGCAGGTGGTGGCCGAAGGCATCGAAACCCAGGCCCAATGCCGCCAACTCCAACAACTGGGTTGCACCCACGGCCAAGGCTATTATTTCTCCCCCGCCCTCGACCGAGAAACCGCAACGGCCTGGACGAAGGGGCAATTCCCCCCCTTAGCCAATGCTTCCTAAGTCCGGGGCAATGAAAATAAATTCCTTGGGCTGAGAATTTTGTGCGGTTGATTAGGATAGAGCCAGGAAAAGAGACCCAATCCCCTTGGTAAATTCTTCACCACTCAACCCAAAACCCATGACCGAGCAACACCTCCTCGATGTTTTCCCCCCCCAGGAAACCGCAGATCCCCTGAAACCCCTACCCCTCCGGGGGGGACAAAGTAAACTCCTCAGTGCCACCTTAGATCCCACGGATTTACGGGTGCTGCGGGTCAATCCCGCCCTCGCGCAATTGTGCGATCTACCGGAGCAGGGAGAGGATTTAAGTCAACAACTCATCCATTTATTTGATCTCTGCCCCAAAACCGCCATGCCGGATCTCCAAGCCCTGCGGCAGCGGTATGTTTTGCCCTTGATCTTGCGGGATGTGATGGCCATTACGCCTCAGGATTGGCGGCTTTGGGATCAACCCCAAATCCTCACCCTCGCCAGCCCCCATTACCGCGAACCCCGTCACATTCAATCTTGGTTCCGTTGGGAACAGTTGCAGGCCGAACGTATTGACCCCAACTATGATGAACTGGCCCATCTGGATTTACAGGAACCGGCCCACCTCTCCCAAGGTGCTTTAGAGGCCCGCATTGCCTGGGATAACTACCGGATTAGCGGCGAACTGCTGTGGGAGGGCATTGATATTACACCTCAGGAAACCCTCCGCCGCCTTACTTATACGTTGATGGATTTGGGGCCGCGCATCCTTGCTTCAGAACATTTGGGGGCCTTGGGGGCGGGGGTGCGATCGCTCTTCCAAGCCGAAACCCTGTTAATCTTCACGCTCAAAGGGGAGCAGGGGCAACGGCTATGCCTCCACAATGGCGAGAGTCCATCCTTACCCGCCCTGGCTTTAAAGGATTTGGAAGATTCCCCCGTGGTGCGGGCGTTGCAAGCGAAACGGGTGTGGAATGTGCCGGATTTGGCCGCCGATGCCCCGACGGTGTTTGAAACGGATTTGTTGGCCCAAGGTTGTCGCTCGCTGTTGCTGATTCCCATTCATGGGGGCGGGGACAAGATTAGCTCCGGTTTAGGTGTGGTGGTGTTGGGGGGATTGCATCCCCATCAATATGATCAACTGGATGCCTTCTATGCCGAGCAGTTAATTCCTCCCCTACGTTTAGCCTTGCAACCCTTACCCCAGACGAAACTGGCGCGGGTGCATCCGGCGGTGGAATGGCGATTTTTACAAGAAGCGGAGCGGCGGGCGGCGGGGTTGCCGCCGGAGCGGATTGTGTTGCGCAACCTTTACCCGATGTATGGAATGTCGGATATTCGCGGCTCTTCTCAGGAGCGGAATCGGGCGATTCAAGCGGATTTGTTGGCGCAGTTTAATTTGGCGATGGGGGTGATTGATCGGGTTGCTGCGGAGCAAGATGTGGCGTTTTTAGCCCAATTGCGTTTGGATTTAGAAACCTATCGCGATCGCCTCTCCACGGATATTCAAGCCGAAGATGAGGTGACGGCGTTTGATTATTTAGACACGGAAGTTCATCCCTATTTTGATTATTTTGCCCAGGTGAGTGCGGGGGCGCGACAGGCGATCGCCCTTTATCGCCAAGCCTGCGATAACCCCCACCATTGCATCTATACCGCCCGCGATCGCTATGATCAAGCCGTCCAAAGCATTACCCAAACTCTCCGGAATTGTTGGGATCACTGGCAAACCCGAATGCAAGGCATTTTACCCCACTACTGTGATACAGAAGTTAGTGATGGCATTGATCATATGCTTTATGTGGGCAGTGATATTGATCCCCGTTTTTCCCCCTTCCATCTCCACAGCCTGCGCTATGAGCAATTGCGGGCATTGTGTGCTTGCGCTCGCACCTGTTTAGAGCCAGATCCAGATCTAGAAATTCCCCTCTTTGTCACCCATTTATTGCTGATACAAAATATCACCGTCGATATTTTCCACGATGAAACCACTGAACGGGTGTTTGATGTCATGGGAACCCGTGACACCCGCTACGAAATTGTTAAAAAACGCATTGATAAGGCCCTTGATGGGGCCAGTGGCGATGGGTGCGCTGTCGCGGAGCGCATTACCCAACCGGGGATGTTAACCCTCGTTTATTCCACCGAATCGGAATGGCGGGAATATCGCCACTATGTCCGCTATCTCCAGCGGGAGAGTTGGGTGAGTACCGAGGTGGTGATGGGAGAAGTGGAACCCTTGCAAGGGATTACGGGGTTAAAGTTTGCCCGGCTGACGGTGCTGCCTCAAAACCGGTAAGGTGCTCAGTTTAGGGTCGATCCTGAATATGGGGGGTGGGGCGAAAATTTTTCGCCCCCATCTCAATTTCTATACAGGACTTTTCACTTAATTTCTTGAGAGTTGCATAACTAATTAATTGTTAATCGCTACCTTCGCAATTAATTTTGGTATTCTTGAGGGTCAAAACTCCTGATGAATATGTTAATCTCATGTATCTTCATCCACAATGCTCCTGCCCGATCACACCGGGCATTCACGCCACAGGAATACGCTATGATCTCAACACGCTCTGATGAACGGGTCTCATGGCTCAAGTTTATTTTTCAAATTAAAGGCTCTGTTATCCCGGCGATTTTTCCGAGGGTTCTGGCCTGCTGTCTGTTTAGTTTGGTGATCTCCGCTTTGTATGCCCAGGGTGTACCGATCGCCCTTCCCATTGAAAGCTTGATCCCTAGTATTGTCCTCGGTTTACTGCTGGTGTTTCGCACCAATACCTCCTATGAGCGGTTTTGGGAAGGGCGGAAACAGTGGGGGGCGATCTCCAACACCGCCCGCAACCTTGCCCGCCAAATTTGGGTTTCCATTGCCACCCCTTCCCCAGAGGAACAGGAGAAGAAGTTAATCACGACCCGCCTACTGATTGCCTATGCTGTGGCGACAAAACGCCATTTACGCAGTGAGAGTCCAATTAACCCTGAAATGGAAAACTTAATGCCGAAAGCTTGGTGCGAACGGCTGCAAAATACCAGTAATCCGCCCTTAGAAATTATCTTTTGGATTGGCAACTATTTGCAAACCCAATCCGACAATAATCGCCTCAATCCCTACCAACTGAGCAGTATGTTTAAGCTCTTAGATGTGATGGTAGATGCCCTAGGCGCGTGCGAACGGATTTTAAGAACGCCCATCCCTCTCGCCTATTCGATTCACCTTAAACAACTCATCCTCCTGTACACCCTTGGATTGCCCTTCCAAATGGTGGGTAAATTGGGCTGGTCTACTGCTTTGGTGGTTGGGTTGGTTGCTTTTACCGTTTTTGGGATTGAAGAAATTGGCATCGAAATTGAAAATCCTTTTGGCTATGATCAGAATGATTTACCCCTCGATCGCATCTGTCAAACCCTTGAAAAAAATATTGAGGACATGATCGCCTTAGCCCCTGAAGTGCAAAAGCTCCAAGGCTATCCCTCTTTAGAGAAGGTCGATCATGGCCCTGCATTGGGGCCATTGGATATCGATCCGGTTTAAATGGGGGGGCGATCGCCCAATCGCCCCCAAAGGCCGTAAGGTATGGAAAAACCTCCTGTTAATCCCCCATGTCCCGCGCCAGAGCCTTACAGTATTACCTCCTTACCCGGATTCTTCTCGCCCCCCTGATGCTGTGGACAATTGTCTCCATCATCTTTTTACTGCTGCGGGCCACCCCCGGTGATCCCGCCGATGCCATCCTTGGCAACCGCGCCCCCGAAGCCGCAAAGCAAGCCCTCCGGGAACAATTGGGCCTTTCCGACCCCCTCCCCCTCCAATACCTCACCTACCTCCTCCAACTCCTCAGATTGGATCTCGGCACATCGATCACCAGTCGCGGCCTGCCAGTGTGGGATGTGATTTGGGATCATTTCCCCGCCACCATCGAACTGACGTTCTACGGGATGCTAGTAGCCGTCGTCCTAGGGGTGAGCATTGGAATGTTTGCCGCCTCTCGCCCTAATACCGTTTTTGATGCCGGTGGCCGGCTGTTTGGGATCATCACCTATTCCCTTCCCCTCTTTTGGATGGGCATGGTCTTTCAACTGGTTTTTGCCGTCCAACTTAAATGGTTCCCCCTCGGAACCCGCTTCCCCATTAGCGTAGCCGCCCCGCCCCACATCACTGGCCTCTACACCCTCGATAGTTTACTCACAGGCCAATGGGGCGCACTCTTCACGGCATTTCACTACTTAGTTCTGCCCTGTTGTTCCTTAGGCTTGCTCCTCAGTGGTATTTTTGAACGGATTGTGCGGGTGAATTTAAAGCAAACGCTACGGGCGGACTATGTGGAAGCAGCAAGGGCGCGGGGCATCCCAGAGGGTCAGATTCTCCGCAACCATGCCTTAAAAAATGCCCTCATTCCGGTGATTACGGTGTTGGGGTTAACCTTTGCGGCGTTGTTGGGGGGGGCGGTGTTAACGGAGGTGACGTTTTCCTGGCCGGGGTTGGGGAATCGGCTCTATGAGGCCATTTCCCTGCGGGATTACCCCACGGTGCAGGGGATTATGGTGTTTTTTGGCGTGATTGTTGTGGTTGCGAGTATTGCGATCGATGCGGTGAATGCCTATATTGACCCGCGCATTCGCTATTAGGGGGGATGGGGAACAGGCAACGGGGAATACTGGAGAGTCCAACAGTGAGAAGCCTTACTGTAATACCTAGCCTTGGTTTTCCCCTTTTTTGTTGCTAAACGCACCATATTACTTTATCAATGTAGTATGCTAAAGAGCAGAGTATCGTGATTCTGCGTCCTCACTTCCAATCTCTCTAAAGAGACTTTACAACCCATGCCACTTGAAAAAACTGAGATAGAGTGGACTTTTGTGTCTCTCTTTTAAGAGAAGATGTAAATGCGAAGGGACTTGATTTCTTCAGTAAAAATCTTATAAGGATTAAAACTATGTCTAAAACTAAAGATAAACTTCAAACTGAGCTTTTTAACAATGAGAACTTAGAGCAAGCAAAGCAAAAAGATGACTTTGAGATTAATGCTGAAGGCTCAACTGATGATGCAATTAATGCAAAATACATTCGTGGTGATGTTAGGATTGTTACGGAGCAAGCAAGGTATCCTTTAGGAACAATTAAGGGATTAATAAATAGCGAAAAATACAAAATTGATCCTGATTTTCAAAGGAGACGGCGGTGGAATGTTCAAAGAAAGTCTAATTTAATTGAATCATTTATCATGAATATTCCCATCCCTCCTATTTTTCTATATGAAAAAGACTATGCTTCTTATGAGGTAATGGATGGACAGCAACGGCTTTCAGCAATTTATGAATTTTACGAAGATAAATATGCCCTTGAAGGCCTTCAAGAATGGAAAGAGCTAAATGGAAAAAAATACTCCGAGCTGCCAGATAGAATTAAAGCTGGTATTGACCGACGATATATTTCATCGATTATTTTATTACAAGAAACAGCTAAAACAGAAGAAGATGAACAGCGATTAAAGCAGCTAGTCTTTGATCGTATTAATAGTGGTGGTATACAACTAGAACCACAGGAATCTCGCAATGCAGTGTATGCTGGCCCTTTAAATGATTTGTGTAAAGAGTTATCTGAAAACTTGACATTAAAAAAATTATGGTTTTTCTTAGATGATGAAGAATTAAAAGATTCAAATCCAGAAATTCTCAAAGGTAAAAACGAACAAGAATCATGGGATATTGTTTGCGAACAAAGTGAATCCTATAGAAAAATGGATGATGTGGAACTGGTTTTACGTTTCTTTGCTTACCGACAACTAGACAAATTTCCGCGTAGCTTACCACTGCGAGATATCTTAGACCGTTTTTTACAGGAAGGAAATTCTTTTCCGTCCAATGTTCTTGATGAATACCGAGAATTATTTATCTCAACCATTGATCTAGTTTATGAAGTTTTAGGAAATAAAGCTTTTCAGCTTTATCGTAAAGATGCAAGAGCAAGCACAGATAGCTATAAGTGGAGTCTTCAACCACTTAAAGTTGTTTATGATCCTATTATGTACGCATTTAGCCAAAAAACAAACTATGCTGAACAACTAATTTCAAAGAAGGATGATTTTATGAGAGAACTAAGGGAGCTATACAAAAAAAATGGATCTTTATTTAGTGGAAGAAAAACAACACCGACCGACACTCTCCGTCGGATGAATTTGATGCTAGATCATTTGAATAAATTTTTATCTTAAGCCTTACCTTTTTAATGAAAATCAATGATAAAAATTGAGGTTGATGAATTCACAAGAAATTTGAATTTGCTTAGTAAATTCATTGAGACAGATATCTTAAAAGTAGATGGTTTATTGCTTACTTTGCAATCTATTAATGAGCAAGCATCGAATCGTGAGTTGCAAGATTCAATATCTGCTTACAAATCCATGCGTGGCTATCGTAAAAAATTTAACTACAGTGCCATAGTCATTCTTTTGTATGGGTATTTTGAGAATTTTATAGAACGTATTGCTGAAGAGTATGTTAAAGCAATAGCAGCAGTAGCTGAAAATTTTGAACAGCTACCTAGTAAGATTCGAGAAAATCATTGTTCTAAGTCCAGAGAACTTGAAAAGAAACTAAATTTAGATAAATATAAAAATTTAACAAAAGATCAGATTATTGCTAATTTATCCTCTTGTCAAAATATTCAATCTAAAGAGTTTACCTTAAATGTAGAAGCGTATTCTATGCACAATGCAAATTTTAGATATCATACTATTGATGGTATTTTTGCTGATGTTGGAGTTCAAAAAATCAATCGACAGATTATTAATGAGAATGCTTTTTCTAGCTATTTACAAAAAATTGATGATAAATCTACAGACTTACAGACAGGTAAGTCGAAAATTTTTATTGATGCTGCTAGATTAAAACTTGAACAAACATTGAACGAATTAGCTCAGAGGCGAAATCAAATTGCACATGGGGCAGAAGTCGATGATATTTTAAGCCCGGAGATCTTAAAAACTAAGTACATTGATTTTTTAAGGCAGTATGCACAATCTTTAGAACAAGTATTACAAGCATCCTTATCTTCTTTTGAGAAAACCTTAATTCAATATGAACTCAAAAACTATATTAAGATAGGTTCACCATTCAAGATTTGGCAAAAAGGGTATGTTCCAGGTTTTTCCAATGTTTCTATTGATATCAAATTAAAAATAGCAGTTGGAGATGAGGTAATTGTTGAAATCTCAATAAAAAAATCCAAAGAATATAAAAAGGTCAAAATATTGGAAATACACGTTGATAAAAAAACTCAAGACTTTATTGAACTATCTACATTGCCATTGTCATTTACACTCAAGCTAGATCAAAAAATCAAGGAAAATCATGTTGTATTTGTTAAAAAATAATCCCATAGTATCCCTGAAGTTTTTGGTCGATTTTTCACCATCACCTCGAATACTTTTCTGGTTATTCAGCTTTGGTAAGTTATGCAATCTTGGAGAGATTCTACCTCTATGAATCCCGTTGATTACCTCCGCATCAGTCTGATCGATCGCTGCAATTTTCGGTGTCAATACTGTATGCCAGAGGGGGACGAGTTGGCCTATGTGCGTCGTCAGGATTGGTTGACGATCGCAGAATTGCTAATACTACTAGAACAGGTGTTTATCCCCTTGGGGTTTCGGAAGTTTCGCCTCACGGGGGGGGAGCCGTTGCTGCGGCCTGAAGTGGTGGATGTGGTGGGGGCGATCGCCTCCCTCCCCCAAACTCAAGATCTCGCCCTCACCACCAATGGCTTTCTCCTCGCTCCGTTAGCAGAACCCCTCTATCAAGCGGGTTTGCGGCGCATCAATATCAGCCTTGATTCCCTCGATCCGGATACCTTTGAGGCGATGATTGGCAATGGGGGGAAAAGCCGTTGGCCCCAGGTTTGGGAGGGGATCCAGGCGGCGCAACGGGTGGGGTTTGCGCCGTTGAAGCTGAATGTGGTGGTGATTCCGGGGGTGAATGACCATGAAATTGAAGCATTTGCCGCCCTTACCCTCGATCGCCCTTGGCACGTCCGGTTTATTGAATTTATGCCCATTGGTAACGGCTCCCTGTTTGGGGAGCGGGCTTGGATTGCTTCGGCGGAGTTGCGGCGGCGGATTGGCGATCGCTGGGGCCTCACGACTGGCCAGGTGCAGGGCAATGGCCCGGCGGATGTGTTCCAAATTCCCGGCGCGGTGGGAACGGTGGGGTTTATTAGCCAAATGTCGGAATGTTTTTGCGATCGCTGCAACCGGATGCGCCTTTCCGCCGATGGTTGGCTCCGCCCCTGTTTACTCAATGAAACGGGGCAGATCAATCTTCGCGATGCTCTCCGCAACGGCGTTGCGATCGGGGAAATTTACCAACAGGTGGCGGCTCTCCTGGGTCGCAAACCTGAGATCAACTTTCAAGCCCGCGAATCCGGCACAACGGGAACCTATAGCCGCACCATGTCCCAAATCGGCGGCTAGGGATTCGCCCCCCAATCGGGTTCGAGGCCCGCTGCCCGCAGTTGGGCTAACAGTTGCTCAGTTTTGCGGCGTTCTGCTGCGGCTTCCCGTTGAGCAGCTTCAGCTTCCCGTTGAGCGGCTTCAGCCCGTTGGTGTTCCTGTGCCGCTAACTCCGAGCCGAACAAGAGCAAATTGCCCCCTTCATCCCACCACCGCAACCAGTAGCCGGTGCGCTCCTGCCATGTCCCTTCCCAAACCCCTAGGGCTAAGTTCAGTTCAGGAATCCAATAGCGATCAGTGCGCTGGTGCGGATCACCCTCCCCATCTTCCCGCAGGTTATACCGTCCCCTTTCGAGGCGATAGACCTCCAAACGGGGCGCATCCGGCTCGAAAATAATGTAGTGGGGAACCTGTAGCACCTGCTCATAGAAAAACCATTTTCCCGGCGGGTAGGTGGGTTTGGTGGAATATTCCCCCCCCTCGGTATGGGAAATAAATTCCATTACCACCGTAGGCGTATCCCCCTGAAGCCGGGGGGTATAGCTGCGATTGATCACGTCTTTCGGGACAGTCACTTGGGGAACATAGAACCAATCCGGGGCCTTAATCACCAGTTTGCCGTTGACCGTGGCACAAATGCCATAGTTGGTTCCGGTGATTGCCATTTCCGGGATACGGTGGGCAGTGCTGAGAATTTCGTTTAAAGCACTGGCTAAGGCGGGGTGAGTGCGATAATTTAGGAGATCATCGGGGAGAATGTAGTCGTCTGGGAGGAGTTCCCAAGTAATGTTTAAGGGGCGAAAGGTTGTCACCATGGTTTAAGTTTGCCTCCATAAAATAATCATTTCAAAATTAGGGCGATTGAGGTTGACAGGTTTGCCAGGTGGCGATCGCCCCCACCACTTCATCAATGGCCGCCCGCTGCGCCTGTACCGACGACGTTGCCCCATTGATCATGATCGCAAACACCCAAGGCTCGCCCCCTTCCGGCTGCAAATAGCCCGATAGCGAGGAAATTCCCGTCATTGTCCCGGTTTTGGCGTACACTGTCGCTCCCGGAGCAGGATTGCGAAATCGGTTCGCCAGCGTGCCACTTTCGCCCCCTAGGGGTAAAGAATCGCGAAACACCTCAGCATATTGATGCTGCCCTATGGCCTGCAACAATTGTACCATCGCCGCCGGACTGAGGAGATTCTGGCGGGAAAGTCCCGAACCATCCACCCAATGATAGCCCTCTGGATCAACCCCTAGGGTCGTTAAAATTGCTGTGGCTGTTTCCAGTGACCCCAACTGTTGGAGTAAGGCTTCGGCCCCAACATTATCACTGGGTTGATTGATGCTTTCGATCAGTTCTGCCAAGGGGGGAGAGGTGAAATAATCCTGGGGGATGTGATCCACGGGGGGATCGCTCACCAAAGTTCGCCCGACGGTGATCCCCGCTTGGTTTAACGCCAACCGGAAGCTGTCGAGGAAATAAGCGGTGGGATCTAATACCGCCATTTGCCAGGAGGTAGAGCCGCCATTGATGGGCAAGCTACCGGTGAGGGTTAACTGGGGTTGGGTAAAGGAACGAGCCACCTCTACCGCTGCCCCTTCCTCGCTGACCGTCGTCGTTAAATTCTGCCATTGCCATTGCCCCAAAGCGGTGAGATCCTCACTCACCACCTGCACCGGCTGACCTAATCCTTGGGGCAAGAATGTCACCCGAAACGCATTGCGATTCAAAATCAGCCGATTCACCGCTGCCCCATAGTAGAAGTTAAGATCAGCCTGCTCCCAAGTGGGGGGGCGATGGGTGTGAGCTGGGGCATCATCGACGCTGAGGAGTTGAATTTCCCGCACCCCTTCGTTGTAGAGACGTTGGGCAAAGGCTTGTAAATTGGCGGTGGTGAGGCTGGGATCGCCCCGGCCGGAAATATGCAGTTGGGTTAAAGTGGGGGCAGTGCCATAGCGGTGGATGGGGGTGAGAATTTGATAATCGGGGCCGAGTTCAACGAGGGCGGCGGCGGTGGTGAGGAGTTTAACGTTGGAAGCGGGGACTCGATAGGTCTGGGCATCATGCTCATAAATCGGCGCATTCCCCAAGGGAGCGACGACAATGCCCCACTGCGATCGCTCCCATTGCGGGGTTTCAATCACCGAGGCGATCGCCCTATCGAGAGAGGCGGGACAAGTTTGAGCGGCTCCGAGCCGCGCTCCGAAGGCTTCCCCCATCAGCATACAGGCAAGGGCAAGGGCAACCTGCACCCCGTATTCCCTCCTATTTTTGTTGTGCCATTGTGTGATCAAGAGCAAACTTCCCTCCTGCGGCCCTGCTACTATGAGTCAATTTTAACGATTTAGGCCGGGATGGGGCGATGAGATGGGCGGGAATTTGGAAATTTCTGAGAAGATGAATAAGGGTCTAGTTGCTCCAGTTTTTCCCAAGGGCCTAGTTTCTCTGGGGAATTCTGTCTGGATTATCCAGGATATCGTCCGTTTCATCGGGTTGTACTCATGAATCAAGATTCTGCACCATCACCACCCACCGTTTCATCTTCCCATCCGGCTGAACCCCATTTCATTTTACTGTCTCAACAACAGCGAATCGGGTTGATGGGGATTTGGTGCTTAGGCTTTGGGCTAGCGTTGTGGGCCTTGGGGATGGCGGTGGTTCATGCCGACTCGCCCCTAGGGTGGGGGGTGAGTGGGGTGATGGTGTTGTTGTGGTTGGCCCTGGGAGCCGTGGCTCCTCGTCAAGGGATTCAGCCCTATCCGACGGAGTGCATTCAACAATTGGCGGGGGTGGAGGAGGATGCGGCGGCGCTGCGTAGCCAACTGACCACGGAAATGCTGGCCTATACGACGCTCCTCCAAGAGGTACAGGAGCGGGAAATGCAATTTCGTCGCCAATACGAAAAACTCCCGATTCCCGTCTGTACTTGGCGTTATACTGGCGATAACTTTATTTTTGTTGGGTGTAATGAGGCGGCGATCGCCCTCACTCGTGGCGAAGTTCTCAATAATATGGGCAAACGGGCTACGGAAGTTCTCACCCAAGACCCCCATATTTATAATGATTTAATCGATTGTATTCTCCATCAAACCCCAGTGGCGCGATCGCTCCATCTCCCCGCCGCTGATGTCCATCTCCAACTCCGCTATCTCTTCATTCCCCCCAATTGGGTGATGGTACTCACGGAAGACATCACCAGCCAGCACCGCAGCGAAACCCAATTAAAACTCCGGCTCCGCCAACAGTCCGCCCTTGCCACCTTGGGGCAACGGGGCCTCACCGCTTCTGATCTTGATGGGTTGATTAATGACTTAGTGAATTTGGTGGCGCGGACGCTGCGGGTGAAATACTGTGCAATTTTTGAGCAGTTAAATGATCATGCCCTCCTCCTCCGGGCCGGTGTGGGATGGAAACCGGGCCTCGTGGGACAAATCACCGTTTCCGCCACCGAAACCTCCCAATCCGGTTATACCCTCGTCCAGGGTCAGCCGGTGGTGGTGTTGGATTTGCGCCTGGAAACTCGGTTTCGAGGGGAGGTGCTGCTCCACAATCATCGGATTATTAGTGGGGTTTCCGTTGTTGTTTTGGGGGTGGATCACCCCTATGGCGTGTTGGGGATCTATAGCGATCGCCCCCGGGAATTTAACCATGATGATGCCCAATTCCTCCAAGCGGTGGGCCATATCCTCACCACCGCAATTAAACGGGAACAACAGGCCGCCCAACTCCATTTAATGAAGCGGGCCATTGATTCGAGCAGTAACAGTATTGTGATCAGCGATGCGATCGCCATTGATCACCCCATCCTCTACGCCAACAGCAGTTTTGAAACCCTCACCGGCTACCACGCCCCCGATATTATCGGCGAAAGTATCAGCCTCCTCTACGGCCCCGAAACCAATCCCCAAACCCTGAGAGCCATCAACCACGCCCGTTTCCAAGGGCAAGACTTCCACGGCACACTCCGCTACTATCGCAAAGATGGCACGCCTTTTTGGATGGAACTCAACCTCGCCCCCGTCCACGATCCCCACGGTGCGCTGACCCACTTTATTGAAGTGCAAACTGACATCACCGAACGCAAACAATTTGAAGAAACCCTCCGCAACGAAAGGGACTTACTCAACGGCATCCTCCAAACCAGTATCGCCGCCATTATTGTGATTAATCGTGAAGGACAACTCACCTTTGCCAATGAACGGGCCGAAGCGATTCTCGGCCTCACCCACCAGGCCCAAAAACGCACCAAAAACCGCCTCACCTGGTATCACAACCATGCCCAAACTTCCCCCCTCCCCCTCAAAGATTTGCCCATTGGGCCCATCCTCAGTGAAGGGGAGCCGATTTTTGATCTGCGCTACACCTGGATCACCGGAGAGAATAGCCTCCGTACTGGCCGCAGTGAGCGGCAATATCTCTCGATCAACGGCTCGCCCCTGCGGGACTCTCAAGGCACAATTACCGCCGCTGTCCTCTCGATAACCGATATTACTGAACAATACAACGCTGAAATTGCCCTACGGCAAAGTGAAGAACAATTTCGTCTCCTGTTTGAATTGGCTCCCATTGGGATTTTTCTCTGTGATTTAGATGGCCGATTTCAAAAGGTGAACCCGGCTCTTTGTAGCGTTTTGGGCTACACAGCAACCCAACTCCATCAAACCCATTTAATCGACCTCACCCACCCCGATGACCGCGCCGCTGATCTGGCGATTAATCAAAAGTTATTACTGGGAGAAATTAATCAGTTTCAAGTTGAAAAGCGGTTTATTTCTCAACAGAATTTAATTGCCCATGCCCTCGTGCGGGTGGTGGTGGTCTATGACGATGAAGGGAAACCGAGCCATGAAATTGGCCAATTGGTGGATATTAGCGATCGCAAACGGGCAGAGGAGGCTCTAAGGGCCAGTGAGAAACGCCTAGAGGGGATTCTCGGCTCCATTGCTGATGTGGTGTGGTCTGCTGACCCCCATACCCTCAACCCGATTTATTTCAACCCGGCAGCGGCTCAGGTGTTTGGGCGATCGCTCCCTGAACTGTTCGCTACGCCTCGGTTATGGTTAACCCTGATCCACCCTGAAGACCAAAACCGCTTTACCCAACATCTTCGCCTCTTGAGCGAAACCAGTGCAGGGGAATGTGAGTATCGCATTGTTCGCCCTGATGGAGAATTGCGTTGGTTAGCTTGTCGCAGTCGCATGGTCTACGATGACCAAAATCAACCCCTCCGCATTGATGGCATTAGCAGCGATATCACCGAGCGGCGTAGGGCTGAGGCGCAATTGCGGCGCAATGCCTTCTATGATTCCCTAACGGAATTGCCCAACCGCGCCCTATTTATGGATCGCCTCTGGCATACGATCCGCCGCGCTAAACGGCGGGGGGGTTATCTGTTTGCGGTGCTGTTTTTAGATATTGATTCGTTTAAATTGATTAACGATAGTTTAGGCCATACCGTAGGGGATGAATTGTTAGTGGCGATCGCCCGCCGTTTAGAGGATTATCTGCGGCCGAGTGATACCTTGGCGCGGTTGGGGGGGGATGAGTTTACGATTTTGCTCGAAGAAATTCGCGATCGCCAAGAAGCCTTGGCCATTGCTGATCGCATTCATATCGCCCTGCGGGCCTCCTTCCATATCCAAAGTTATGATGTGTTTGCAGAAACCAGTATTGGCATTGCCTTTAGTCAATTGTCCGATACTGATCTGAACCAGATTCATTATGACTATCCTGAGGATATTTTGCGGGATGCTGATACGGCCATGTATCGCGCTAAGGCCCTTGGAAAAGGTCGTTATGCGGTGTTTCATCCCGCCATGCATCAGCGTGCTTTGGCGCGATTGGAGTTAGAAACCGACCTACGGCGGGCGGTGGAGCGGGGGGAATTTGTCGCCCATTATCAGCCGATTATGAACCTCAAATCTGGAAAAATTTCTGGTTTTGAGGCTTTAATTCGTTGGCAACATCCCGATAAGGGGTTAGTAGCTCCGGCTCATTTTATTGCGATCGCTGAAGAAACGGGCTTAATTGTCCCGATGGGGGAATGGATCCTCGCCACCGCAACCCAACAAATGAAAACATGGCAACAGCAATATCACAAGGCTACGGATGTGGTGATCAATGTCAATCTTTCCGGGCGACAAATGAATGAGTTGGGACTGTTGGATATGATTACGCAAATTCTTGAAGATACCCAACTCGCCCCCCATCATCTCAAGCTGGAAATTACCGAAAGTATGCTGATGAACAATGCCACGGAAGCAAAAAGTATCCTGATGGCGTTGCGATCGCACCAGATTCAATTGGGGATTGATGATTTTGGCACGGGCTATTCTTCTTTGAGTTATTTGGATCAATTTCCGGTAAATACCTTAAAAATTGACCGCTCTTTTGTAATGCGGATGAAGGCTAACGGGGAGGATTCGGAAATTGTCCAGGCGATTATTAATCTAGCCCATATTTTGGGGATGGATGTGGTGGCAGAAGGAATTGATGCACCGATGCAGGTAGCCTATTTAAAACGGTGGGGTTGCGATTATGGCCAGGGCTATTATTTCGCCAAACCGTTGCCCCCTCAGGCTGCTGGGGAATTTTTGTCCCGCCATCTTTAAAGTAGGAAGTGGGAAGTGGGAAGTGGGAAGTGGGAAGACTGTAGGGGCGTTGGCGTAAGCCTGCCGGAGGCATTAAAACCTTTCGCCCTCTACAAACCATCAAACGTAGGGGCGTTGGCGTAAGCCTGCCGGAGGCATTAAAACCTTTCGCCCTCTACAAACATCTTTAACCGTAGGGGTGAAAAACCTTTCGCCCTCTACAAACCATCAAACGTAGGGGCGTTGGCGTAAGCCTGCCGGAGGCATTAAAACCTTTCGCCCTCTACAAACCTGAAACAACGGGATAAATTATGGCTTGGGTGGGGTTGATGATTGGCAATTCTCGCCTCCATTTTGTCGGGGTGGAGGGGGGCAAAGGGGTGGAATATTGGCGGGGGGAACATGGCCAAGGGCCGGCGAGTTTGCCTCGACGGTGGCGATCGCGCCCCCTCTTTTTTGCCTCTGTTGTCCCCCAGCAAACGCGATTTTGGGTTAACCAGGGCCAGGAAATTACCCTTGCCGATCTTCCTTTGGGGGGAATCTATCCGACGTTGGGGAGCGATCGCGCCCTGGCCGCCTATGGAGCCGCCCAAGTTTACGGAACCCCCGTTTTAATTATCGATGGTGGCACAGCCCTCACCTTTACCGCCCTTACCCCCGGCCCCACTCTGGCCGGCGGCGCAATTCTCCCCGGTTTAGGGCTACAATTGCGCAGCCTTGCCCAACAAACCGGCGCATTGCCTGCCGTCGCGCTACCGGATGAATTGCCCCCCCGATGGAGTCGTTCAACGCCGGAGGCGATCCAGAGTGGCATTCTTTATACAATCCTGGCAGGGGTTGAGGACTTTATTACCCATTGGCGGGCTAGCCATCCCCAAAGCTCTGTGATCCTCACAGGGGGCGATGGCCCTTGGCTTCACCGTCACCTAGGGGGCGATCGCCATCGATACCACAGCCCCCAATTGGTGCTAGACGGACTGATCCACTTGATCCACCGAACAGGGATGATATGATGGAGAATGCTGTCTAATCATCACCGCAGTATTTTATTCCTATGGCTAAAAAGTCAATGATCGAGCGCGAGAAAAAGCGCAAAAAGTTGGTTGAAAAATATGCTGAGAAACGGGCCACGCTGTTAGAGGAGTTCCGTACCGCTGGCAGTGTTCTCGAAAAGGTAGAAATTCACCGCAAAATTCAACGCCTGCCCCGGAGCAGTGCGAAGGTGCGCGTCCGTAACCGTTGCTGGGCCACGGGTCGCCCTAAAGGTTATTACCGGGATTTCGGCCTGTCGCGCCATGTGATCCGGGAATGGGCCCACGAGGGTTTACTCCCTGGTGTGGTCAAGTCCAGTTGGTAGATTGGGAGATTTTCCCCACTGGGGAATCTCAAGAGAGGAGGAAAGGCGATCGCCTTTCCTCCTTTCGCTATGGGAGGGTTGAACAAATCTTGATGGGATCAATGTTGCGATTTGTCTGCCTGATTTTGATCGGTTGTTTGGTGGCCTGTGGCTTATCCAAACCCCCCAACCCAAGCCTACTGACGGTTTCCGCCGCTGCCAATTTACAGGCGGTTTTACCGATGATGGGGGAACGTTGGGAGCGAACGACGGGCGCGGCGATTGGTGCGCGATCGCGGATCGCCTTTAATTTTGGTTCTACCGGGCAATTGGCGCAACAAATTGAGCGGGGCGCGGCGGTGGATCTATTCCTAGCGGCGGATCAGGGGTTTATTGAAGATTTAGACCGTAAAGGGTTGATGGTTTCAGAAACGAAAATGGTGTATGCCCTAGGGCGGATCGTGATGTGGCAACGGGCAGACAGTCCGCTGCATTTGGAAAGATTGGCAGATTTAACGCAATCGGCGGTGCAACGGGTGGCGATCGCCAACCCCAACCATGCTCCCTATGGGATTGCAGCGCGTGAGGCCCTGGAATCGGTGGGGATTTGGAACGAACTGCAACCGAAGCTAATCCTGGGGGAAAATATTCAGCAAGCCCAGCACTATGCGGAAACGGGAAATGTGGACGTGGCGATCGCCGCCCTTTCTCTGAGCATCAACCGACCCGGCCACTGGACATTAATCGCCGCTGAACTCCACACCCCTTTAACCCAAATGCTCGCCATCCCCCGCAATGCCCCCCACCCGGAACTTGCCCAGTCCTTTGCAGATTTGATCATGGGAGAGGAGGGCCGGTCTTTGCTCACTGCCCATGGCTTTGCCCTGCCGCCGGTTACGTCACCATGACCTTAGGGCCAGCGTTTTGGTTATCCCTGCGGGTTACACTGTTGGCCAGTGGTTTAATCTTCATTTTGGGCTTAGGGTTGGGGATTTTTTTGGCCCGCACGAGGATACCGGGCAAACTTTTGATCTCGACGTTGTTAAATTTGCCCTTGGTGTTACCCCCCAGTGTGGTGGGTTATGGTCTGTTGCTGGCCTTGGGCCGGGGTAGTTTAATCAAAGAATGGCTAGGGATTGATCTGCTATTTACTTGGCAGGCGGGGGCGATCGCCTCCACCGTTGTCGCCTTACCGTTAATGGTGGAATCCACCAGGGCGGCGATCGCCAGCATTGACCCGGAACTCGAAGAAGCCGCCCGCACCTTAGGGGCTGAGGAATATGCAGTCCTGTGGCACATTACCCTCCCCCTCGCCCACCGGGGCATCTTGGCCGGTTTCGGGTTAGGAGTGGCGCGGGCTTTGGGGGAATTTGGTGCCACGTTAATGGTGGCCGGCAATATTCCCGGTCGCACCCAAACCCTACCCTTGGCCCTCTACGATGCCGTGCAGTCGCAAAATTACCCCTTAGCGAATCGCATCGTTGGGGTGATGATGGCGATCGCCTTTCTCCTCCTTTGGTGGGTACGCCGCCTAGAGCGGCCCCAGGATTAAGCCGACTCATGATGTAAAAAATGCCCTATGAACAATCAAAGATTTGGCAGTTTTTCCGAGAGGTTTTAAAATTAAAACCATGTTAACACTCAACTACCGTTACAAAATTTATCCATCCCTTGAGCAAGAAACCCGCATGGTTTCTTGGCTCGAAGCCTGTCGCAGCGTCTATAACTATGCTCTGCGGGAACGGAAAGATTGGATTCAATCTCGGAGTTGTCCTGTTAATGCTTGCTCTCTTCTGTCAGAATATATTATTCCGGCGGATGCCCCCTATCCGGGCTATTGCCAACAACAAAATGCTCTCACTGCCGCAAAACAATCGTTCCCGCATCTCAAAGATGTTCAATCTCAGGTGCTGCAAGAACCGCTTCGGAGGTTAGATGCAGCATTTGTTGCGAGGAAAGAGAGAGGCCACGGTTTTCCGCGCTTCAAGAAGTGCGGTCAATACCGATCCATGCTCTTCCCTCAATTTAAAACCAGTCCACTCCGAGGGCATGAAATTAAATTGCCCAAAATCGGGACAATGCCCATTGTGCTGCACCGTCCGATTCCCGACGGATTCTTGACATCCTCCCCGGCCTAAAGGCACGGGGATTCCCAGTCTGTCCACATTAAGTGGACTCCTGATGGGTAGACAGACAAGCAACTGCCCCGGATTGGGGTCTAACACTGCTTAACGCCTGTCCATTCAGGTCGGCAAGCCCTGCCGCCATAATATTTACACTGGCATTCACATCCCGGTCTTGTTCTGCACCACAGTTGAGGCACAGTACCG
>Ga0316611_1000044_pt1 | contig 56872 bp, 58 predicted proteins | sample MIS2016202_MG_FD_207675 | JGI IMG/M metagenome (GOLD analysis project Ga0316611, IMG submission 207675) | Microbial mat bacterial communities from Middle Island sinkhole, Lake Huron, Michigan, United States - MIS.2016.202 | ecosystem: Environmental > Aquatic > Freshwater > Lake > Sediment... | reverse complement strand
GACCTTCCCGACCGGGCAACAGGTCTTTGATTTTCTCCCATTGGTCATCTCTGAGTGCGTATCTTTTCATCTCTTAGGCTTTTTTCAGTTCACCTATTCTATCCTCTCTAACTGATGACAGGCCCTAACTATGTACCGATGATGCCGCCATCATTTTTGGTGATCACCACCGTCGCGGAACGGGGATAACTGTTCGCCCGCTGATCGGGCCAGCGCGAGACACCCTTGCCCGCTGCAAAATCTTCCTCCGTCGTCGTTGCCCCAGGGTGCTGCACATTCACAAACATTGTGCGCTGATCCGGTGTGGTGACAACCCCCGTGATTTCCTGACCAATGGGGCCAGTGAAAAAGCGACGGATTTCTCCGGTGCGAGGGTCAGCGGCTAACATTTGGTTATTGCCAAACGGGGTATATTTGCCCGTGTTCATCACACTCTCGCTGATATCCGTTTGAATCCACAGGCGGCTACTGGCATCAAACCAGAGGCCATCGGGGCAACAGAACAGATTATCCGGATCCAAGGCATTCCCAGATAATTTCTGACTATCCTCTGCCGTCCCCGCCAACACGAAAATATCCCACTCAAACGTGGTCGCTGTCGGATTATTCCCTGCTTCATTCCAGCGGATAATATGGCCCCAATCATTGGCCGAGCGAGGATTCGCCGCATCCACCTGTTCGCCGGTACGACTACTATTATTGGTGAGCGTGAAGTACACCGCCTTCGTTGCGGGGTCAATGGCCCCCCATTCCGGACGATCCATCTTGGTTGCGCCCACCGTATCAGCGGCGAGGCGCGTATTCACCAATACATCGGCTTGATCTTTAAAACCATTGGCAGCGGTTAAGCCGTTTTGGCCAAAAACCAAGGCGACCCATTCCCCTTTGCCATCTTCGTGGAACTTGGCCACATAGAGCGTGCCGCGATCGAGTAAATCGCCATTGGCCGTCGCTTTCCGGTAGGGCTGGGCAGAGACGAACTTGTAGATATATTCAAACCGGGCATCATCACCGGAATAGCAGACTACGGGCTGGCCTTCCACAGGGGTTTGGAATACCACACCTTCATGGGCAAAACGACCGAGGGCGGTGCGTTTTTTCGGGGTGCTGGTGGGATTAAAGGGGTCAATCTCCACCATCCAACCGAAAGTATGGGGTTCGTTGCGGTAGTCCTGGGTGGCGCGGGCGGCTTTAGGGGTGGCATCAAAGCGAGCATATTCATCGGCTCCGTTGTCTGCCAATTCCCAACCATAGCGGGATACACCAGTGACGACACCGTAGCGGGCTTGTTCGCGGGGGAGATCGGGTTTTTGATCCACCTGTTTGCCATTGCGGAAGTACCCCGCCCAATTTTCCTCAGCGGCCATGTAGGTGTTCCAAGGAGTGACACCATGGGAGCAGTTGTTGAGGGTTCCCCGCGTTTTTGTCCCATCGGGGCTGTATTTGGTTTTGACGTGATCGCTACCCCGTACCGGGCCGGTGATGTCCATGGGGGTGAGGCCGGTAATGCGGCGGTTGAGGCGATCGCGCACCATCTCCCAACTGCCATTACGCTGCTGACGAATATGAACAATGCTCACCCCATGGCCGTTTAGTTCTTTCAGCACTTCATCCGCTGCCCGTTTGCCGTCTGCCTTCAGCGGCACACCGTCAGAATCGAGGGGCTGACCGATGGCGCTTTTATGCATATACCGGGGTTCCACATATTCATGGTTGAGCACCAGCAAGCCATCGGTGGAACTGCCTTGATAGGGATCATTGCCTTCAATGGGGAAAAAGTGCATCCCGTCATGGTGGGAACCCATTTGCATCCCCTGCTCTGCCCCGGTGTTTTCAAGGCGATAGGCGGGATAGTTACCGGCGATCGGTTCCCCATGGGGTAAAAGGACACGGGCCGTATAGCCTTCAGGAACGGCGATCGTATCAGTAGAACTGACAGAAACGGCCTTAAACCCTAACAGGGAGCCATGGCCAGCAGCCTGAGCCGGTTCAGCGAAAAAGTTGCCGACGTTCGTGCGGCTAAACAGAACAGCCACAGCGGCAGCAACTCCACCCCGCATCACTTGGCGACGTTGGAGGCGGCTGTTGAGAATGGCGGCAAAGGTGGGATTCGGGGAATGATTACAGATCGGCTCATCCCCGCCAGCCTGTTCAGGGCGATGGATATGGGGGTTTTTAGGGTATTGTTGTTGATTCACGGTGTTCTCCTCAAAGCCGCCCAACGACGGCCGATTAATCGAGGTTGATCCTAAATCCGAAAAATTATCAGAGGGATAAGAAAACATTAACAAGGCTGAGAACGACCCTTGATCTCCCATCTCTGCATTTTAATTTAGTATTTATGTATGATATTAATCTCCCATGAGATGGGCCATGGCATCGATTGCTTAAAAAATACTAAGTTTTGTTGAGCAACTGCGACCTAGTGTTATACTCAAGAGACGAGTATGAGAATCGGTAAAAGCATTTGTTTTTCAGTATTGATTGGTTTTTTCCCTCAGCTATTGACAGGCTATTCTCCGAAATCTTGGCTCTTGGACAATTACTTGATTGAGGAGACATTCGATATTATGTCAATTTACGTTGGCAACCTTGCCTACTCCATTACCCCAGAAAACTTGACTGAAGTTTTTGCTGAATACGGCAAGGTCAAGCGCGTTCATGTCCCCACAGATCGGGAAACCGGTCGGATGCGGGGCTTTGCGTTTGTGGAAATGGAAACCGCTGAAGAAGAGGCCTCGGCCATTGAGGAACTCAATGGGGCTGAATGGATGGGTCGCGAACTGAAGGTGAACGAGGCTCGTCCCCGTGAACCCCGGAGTTCTTTCAGTGGTGGTGGTGGTGGTGGCGGCCGTCGCAATGACCGCTTCTAGACCCCTTGGGTGATTTTGTACTGCGCTTGCAGGAAACCCATGTGATCCGTGGATTTCCTTTGCGAGCGCATTATTTTGATGTTAATTGAGGACTAACCGTGTCTAAACGCCGCAATCTTAAAAAAGACAAAGCTGCTCGTAACGCGGCTTATGCTCGCCAGTTCCGGAAGAAATCGACTCGTTCCTATTCCAAGGGTAGACGCTATTCCAGTGGTGGTTCCGATAGTGAGACCAACGAACAATCGAATAATAACGAAGAGTAGTCTTCTGCCCTAGCATCTGCCTGTGAATTTCCTGGCAATTCTGAAATTACGATCGCTCCGGGAAAATGCTCAACCGCTAGCCCTCATTGGGTTAGCGGTTATTTTGCTGGGGATTCACAATGGCAATATTCCTTTTTGGGATCAAGATGAAGCGGCCTATGGTGGTTTTGCCCTCCAGATGCACAAAACTGGGGAATGGTGGATTCCCGATTTTCTCTGGTCAGAACTGCACCGTAAGCCGCCGTTGCAGTTTTGGTTGATGGCGGGGGCGATGCAACTGTGGGGGTGGGGGGAATGGGCGGCGCGGCTGCCTAGTGGTTTGGCGGTGTTGGTGACGGGGATTGTGGTGTGGCGATGGGGTCGGGATATTTGGGGAGAGGCGATCGCCCGCCGGGCCATGGGCTTACTTTTCACCTCCCTGCTTTTACCAGTCTTTGGCAAGGTGGCCCTCACCGATAGCCTCCTAGTCGCTCTGGAAACCGTGGCGATGGTGGCAATGATTCGCGCTGTCATGACCCCCCATTGGTCTTGGTCGCTGTGGCTGTGGGGGGCGGTGGCCTTGGGGGTTTTAACGAAGGGGCCGCCGATTTTGGTTTTAGTTTTGGGGAGTTGGGGGCTGTGGTGGTTGGGGTCGGGGTTCGCTAAAGCGGATCACGGAGCAAATGGGCATCGCCCCCGCCTGACGGCCCTGCGCCCTTGGCTGTTTGCCCCCCTGAGCCTGATTCCCTTTGGAGTTTGGTTGGCCCTGACCTATCAGGAGGATGGGGGGGAATTTGCCCGCTGGTTGTGGGATTGGTACATTGCCCATCGCGTCGGGGGGGGCGTGGTGTTCGGTCAGTGGGGATTGCCAGGTTATTATCTCCTGCTGTTTATCCTCACCTTTTTACCCTGGTTTCCCTGGTTGTGGGCTGCCCTGATTGATCAAGCGCAAACTTGGAGATCCCCGAAGCAATTGCCGTTGACGGCTTGGATTGTTGCCGGTTGGCTGATTTACGAACTGTTGCCGAGTAAGTTGCCTAGCTATGCCTTGGGGGGCTATCCCGCCGTGGCCCTGCTCATTGCCCAAGCCAGTACAATGCCGAAGCTCATTCCGAGGATACGGTGGGCCAGAGGGTTAAGTCTCTTGCTTTCCCTCATCTTGAGCTTGGCGTTACTGCTCGTGAAGCGGTGGATCCCTATCCCATTTTGGGCGTTGTTGCTCACGGCCATCCTCTCCTTGATCACAGCAACCTTGATCTATCGCGCCTTAGCACGGGGAGCGATGAGAGCGGCCTTTTATGGGGGAATGGTTCAGGGCGCAACGATTTTGCTCTGTGTTTGGGGGTTGATCTTGCCGTTGATCTTGCCGCAATTGCAAGGCTCGCAACAGGTGGCAAAGGTGGCAACGAATGGCGATCGCCCTGCCATGATTGTATTTGCCGAAGATTTTAATTTGCCCAGTTTGGCCCTCTATGTGGCCTTAGGCGATCGCCCCTTTACCGTCTTTTCTGGCACAACTGCCCAATTAGCCCAAGCTTTCCGCGCTGATCCTGCCCCTGTGGTGATTAGTCGTCGCCCTGAACAAGTTACGCAACTTCGGCAACAGATCCCCAAACTCCAAGCCCAAGCCGTAACGGCCTGGTTTGATACCTTGGGGCAACCCCAAACCTATTGGGTGCTTAGGAACGGGGCTGATGCTGAATCGCCCAACGTACCTGATGAATCATCCCCCGCAACAAAGCCAATTCCTCCGGCGTAGGTAAGGCGCGGTGATGGATGTGGCGGATTTTGGCCATGCGGGCGGCGGCGGTGTGGGGGCGGAGATAGCCAATATTTAACAGGAGGGTTTCGAGGTCTTGGTAGTAGGCTTCGAGGTGTTCAAGGGGAGCGGTGGGTAAGGTTTGGGGGATTACGGAATGGGTGAGGACTTGCGTTAACTCATAGGCGCAAATTCCCACCGCCTGAGCCAAATTGAGAGAAGGATATTCAGGATGAGCGGGAATCATCACCGCCCGTTGAGCTAGGTTTAGCTCCTGATTCGTTAAACCGTGATCCTCCCGGCCAAAAATTAACGCTGTTTCGCCAGGGGAAGCGAGGAGCCAAGGAAAAGCAACGCGGGGGGATTCCAAGGGCAATCCTAAACTGCAATCCCGGCCAGCAGTGGCAATGGCGCGATCGCACCCCTGCAAGGCCGTCGTTAAATCCCCCACCACCTGAGCCGCTTCTAAAATCTCTGCCCCATGCACCGCCATTTGATAGGCTTCGGGAGAAAGGCGATCGCACCTCGGATTCACCAACACCAACCGCGACAACCCCATATTTTTCATCACCCGCGCCACCGACCCCACATTGAGGGGGCCAGCAGGTTCGACTAAAATAATTCGTACCAAATCTAGAGCAACCAAAGATAGAATTGAGGGGATCGGTATTAACAGTTTATCGCTTGATTTTATCGCACTATCTCCCCAATTTAAGGATTTAAACGTTGTCCCTCCCTTAACTCTTAATGCTATCCCATGCGCAAACAAGGTTCCCTCAGTTTAGCCCAAACCCAATGGCTCGATGATTTAGCCCAAGCTGATCACTTTAATCACTGGGTTTTTTCCCATATTGCCCCCCATTTAGGGGATGAGGTTTTAGAAATTGGCTGTGGAACTGGGAATTTTACCGTCCATCTCGCCAACCATTGCCGCCATTTAACGGTGATAGATTTAGATGCGGACTATGTGGCGCAAACTCGGTCGCGTTTGTCTGAAGCTGATCATGTTACTTTTCATGTGGGTGATGCTACCCAACAGCAATGGCGCGATCGCTTTGACACGATCATTTTGCTGGATGTGCTAGAGCATATTGAGCAGGATCAGGCATTTTTAAACCAACTGGCTGGATTACTCAAACCGGGAGGCCGTTTAATTCTCAAAGTCCCCGCCGGTCAACGGCTTTACAATCGCCTCGATCGTAGCGTCGGCCATTATCGCCGCTACAACAAAAAGAACCTGAGCCGTACCCTCACCGATGGAAATTTTACCCCCCTCGCTCTCCATTATTTTAACATCATGGGCATTCCTGGCTGGTGGGTGAATGGTTCCTTGTTAAAAAGAACCATTCCTGGAGGGGGACAAGTGGGGCTGTTTAACCGTTTTGTGCCGCTGTTTGAACGCTTAGAGCAACGATTGCCGCCCCCCGTTGGGTTATCCTTGATGGCGATCGCTACTCCAACGATGGCATGAAACTTTCTGTAATTATCCCCTGCTACAACGAATCAACAACAATTCACCAAATTGTTGCAGCAGTGAAAGCATCTCCCATTCAAAACCTAGAAATTATTATTGTTGATGACGGCTCCACCGATGGCACAAGGGATATTCTCGAAACGCAAATCACCGGCCTGGTTGATCAAATCATCTATCATTCTCGCAACCAAGGCAAAGGGGCCGCTCTGCGCACGGGTTTTAGGGTAGCAACGGGAGAGATTATCATTGTTCAAGATGCGGATTTAGAATACGATCCCCAGGAATATCCCTTAGTGATTGATCCGATTTTGAAAAACCGGGCTGATGTGGTCTTTGGCTCCCGCTTCTTGGGGACAGGTTCCCACCGAGTTTTATACTTCTGGCATACCGTGGGCAATCGCTTTTTAACGACGCTTTCTAATATGTTTACCAATCTCAATCTTTCAGATATGGAAACCTGTTATAAAGCGTTTCGCCGCGAAATCATTCAAAGTGTGAAAATTCGAGAAAACCGCTTTGGGTTTGAGCCAGAAATTACCGCGAAAGTGGCCCGGATGAATTGCCGGATTTATGAAGTGGGAATTTCCTATTATGGCCGTACTTATCAGGAAGGGAAAAAGATTAATTGGAAGGATGGAGTTTGGGCGATTTATTGTATTGTGCGTTATGGGTTGTGGGGGTGATGGGCGAATGGGAAATGGGGAATGGGGGTAACGGTTTTTTCTCTAGGATGGGGTGCTGAGGGTATCGGAGAGGTATTGGGCGGTGGATTCGACGAGGGCGATCGCATTTTCATAGAGCATCCGCGTGGGGCCGATTAAGCCCACACTGCCCACGGGTAAATTGCCTTTGTAATATTGGGCAGAAATTAAGGTGCAACTGCTGAGGGGAGCGAGGGGATTTTCTGCGCCAATGCGCACAGTAGACCGTTGTGCGGGCTGTTCTGGCTGTTTGAAAATTAAGGGAAAGAGTTGTTCCTGTTCTTCTTCTAACAAGTACAGCAAGGTTTGCACCTGTTGAACTTCGGAAAATTCCGGTTGGCGCAGGGCTTCGGCAATGCCGCGAATTACAATCGGCATTACCATCGGAGTTTGATATCTTTGCACCACTTCCCCTAAAATTTGTTGGATGATCACCGTATAGGCGCGAAATTCTTCCCCCAATTCTTGCCAATTTAATTGCTGTAATGCGGCAAGGGATTGGCCGCGCAGTTTTTGATTGAGAAAGTTGGAGAGAATTTGTAACTCGCCGGTCATATCGAGGGATTCATCCTCCCGTTGCTCGCTCCCGATTAAAGCCGACAAATCCAGACGCATTGATTGGGTTTCATAGGCATCCGTAACAACCACCAACATCCCCTGATCGGGGCTGATGGGGAGAATATGGAGGGATTGAATCCGATGGCCGGTGGTTTGGGGTAGAGTGATCAAGGCAATATAGCCGCTGAGGGTGGCGAGAATTTGCGCGGCTCGTTGTAGAAGTTGCTCCAGGTTGTACCGGCCCCAATCCAGTTGTTGGGTATAGACTTGGCGCAGTTGTTCCCCTTTGCCATCGTCAGGGGTGATTAACTGATCGACGTAGACCCGATAGCCGGAATCGGAGGGAATGCGACCGGCGGAGGTGTGGGGTTGATAAAGTAAACCGACCTTTTCGAGGCGGCCCATGGTGTTGCGAATTGTGGCCGAACTGACTTGCAGGTCATATTCAGCGGCTAGCACCTTTGACCCCACGGGTTCGGCGGTGGCAACATAGCGATGAACTGTCGCCCAGAGAATCTGTTGTTGGCGTTCACTGAGGCAATCGTGACCGAGCATGACTAAAATACGTTTGTATGCGAGTGGATGTTAAAAAAATTTTTTAAACCCGTTGAAATTGAGATTTTTAATAGCGGGCGATCGCCCCATCGACCAAACTGGCATAGGCTTCAATCCCCCCTTGAATGTTTGTAACATTAGTAAAACCTTGGCTCCGTAACCATTGGCACATTTGCGCCGAGCGAACCCCATGGTGACAGAGGACGTAGGTTTCTGCATCGGGTTTGAGTGTTGTGGGTAGGGTGGTAGACCATTGGCCAAATTGGCTCAGGGGGTAAATTTTAAAATTGGGGAGGTGGGCGATCGCCACTTCCTCCGATTCACGGACATCAATGAGTTGCAGGTCGGGATCGCCTTGGGCGAGTCGTTGGGCTAACTCAGTGACAGAAATGCTAGGAATACGGTCAGAATGGCTATGCATGGGAGAATCCGGTAGGCTGAAAAAAGCAACGGGACTTTTAGGTTTTCTTCAAATTAGCAGGTTTGATTAGGCTGTGGGTAAAAAGCGGATGAAGGGATGGATCGTGACGGGGTTGATCGCCATTGGGCTGTTGTTGGGCGATCGCCTCGTGGCCCTGATTGCCCAAATTCTTTGGTTTACAGAAGTGGATTATCTCGCCACATTCTGGATCCGGGTGCAGACCCAGGTTTGGTTATGGGTTGGAGTCAGTACGATTTCAGCGGTGTTTTGGTTTAGCCATTTGGCCTGGAGCGATCGCCACCAATATCCCCAACCCGCCCCGGTGGATGCTCACGATCTCCGGCAAAATATGCCCCCCCCTCAGCGCCAGAAAATCCTCACCCTGCGCTACATCCTCCCGTTAGTCCTGGGGTTAGCGACTCTCTTGGCTTGGGGAACCATCCAGTATGGTCGGGTGGCCCTTGATTATGGCTGGTTGGGGTTTGAGATCCCCCCCCTCACCCCTGATATCCCCCCCCTCTTAAGTGGTGCAGCCCTCCTGACCCTCCTCACCACCACCTCCCCCGGACTCTGGCTATTGATGGCGGTCATGATTTTCGGCATCATTATCCAGTTCCGTTGGACTGTGCGACTGATTGCAACGGGGATGGTGGTACTCTTCGGATATTTAGCCGCCAACCACTGGACGCGAATTCTTGCCTGGGGACAAGCCACCCCTGTTTATGAGCGAGACCCCCTGTTTCACCTCGATATCGGCTTTTATTTCTTCCGATTGCCGATCCTGGAACTCTTGGCCCTTTGGCTCACGGGTTTGTGTTTCCTGACGCTTCTCTGTTGTTTGTTGACCTATTTGCTTTCCGGCAATAGCCTTTCTGATGGCAAATTTCCCGGCTTTTCACAGCCTCAATTGCGCCATCTCTATGGATTAGGGGGGATGTTGATGGGGGCGATCGCCCTCCAGCACACCATTAACGTGATCAAGCTTGTCTATTCCCATCGTGGAGCCGTCTACGGGGCAGGCTATACCGATGTGATGGTGCAACTCCCTTGGGAAATTGGCCTCGGCTGTATTGCCCTCGGCCTCTGTGGGGGGTTAATCTATCGCAGTCGCGCCCAAACGGTGAACTTCCGCCAAATCCTGGCAATTTTGTGGTGGATCTATCTCCTCCCCGCCATCCTGGGCCTATTCCTCACCCAGGGGATCCAACGGATCAACGTTCAACCCAACGAACTAGAGCGAGAAACCCCCTATTTATTGCACAGCATTGCCGCCACCCGCTCCGCCTTTGGCCTGACCCGGATTGAATCAGAAACCTTTGATCCAAAAAATAATCTCACCCTCGCCCAAATCGCCGCCAACGACCCCACCATTGATAACATTCGCCTTTGGGATACCCGCCCCCTCTTGAAAGCAAATCGTCAACTTCAAGAGATTCGCCTCTATTACACGTTCCATGGTGCGGATATTGACCGCTATCAAATTCAACGCTACGACGAAGTTGGGAACATCTTCCCCCAAACCCAGCAAATGATCGTCGCTCCCCGTGAATTGGACTATGACAAGGTGGAAGGGGTGACGAAAACTTGGGTGAATGAGCACCTGGTTTATACCCATGGCTATGGCTTCACGATGTCCCCTGTGAATCGCGTTGGGGAAGGGGGGCTACCGGCCTATGATGTCCAGGATATTGGCACGGAAAGTGATGCGGGTCGGCTGCAATTGGCTCCGGATCTTGTTCCCGATAGCATCCCCTTGGGGCGGCCTCGGATCTATTTTGGCGAATTGACCCATACCCATGTGATGACTTCAACGAAGGTGGAGGAGTTTGATTTTCCCAGTGGTTCCGATAATGTGTTTACGACCTATGAAGGTCGGGGGGGGATTCCGCTCAATTCTTGGTGGCGGCGGCTGGTGTTTGCTGTCTATTTGCGGGATTGGCCGATTTTATTCACCCAAAACTTTACCCCTGATACGCGAATTTTATTCCGCCGCACCATTGGCGATCGCCTCCGCCAAATTGCCCCCTTTTTGCGCTACGACAATGATCCCTATTTGGTGGTGGCTAATGTGGATCACAGCAATGGGGGTGAAGCGAATTATCTTTATTGGGTGATTGATGCCTATACGACGAGCGATCGCTATCCCTACTCCGAACCCGGCCCCCACCCCTTCAACTACATCCGCAATTCCGTCAAGGTCGTGGTGGATGCCTATCATGGGGATATCACTTTCTATATTGCCGACCCCACTGACCCAATTATTCAAACCTGGAATAAGGTTTTCCCCAAGCTCTTCAAACCCCTAGACGAAATCCCGCCCCCCCTGCGCGCCCATCTGCGCTATCCAACGGATCTCTTCAGCACCCAATCGGAGCGGCTGCTGACCTATCACATGGAAGATCCCCGCGTCTTTTATAACCGCGAAGACCAATGGACGACCCCACAGGAAATCTATGCGGATACACCCCAACCCGTTGATCCCTATCACCTGATCATGCAGTTGCCCGGTGAACCCAAGGCAGAGTTTATCCTCCTCCATCCCTATTCCCCAGTGGCGCGGCCCAACCTGATTGCTTGGTTAGCGGCCCGGGCTGATGGTGATAATTACGGCAAGCTTTTGCTTTACCAGTTTCCGAAACAGCGGCTCATTTTTGGGATCTCCCAAATGGAGGCGTTGATCAACCAAGATCCGCTGATTTCTCAACAAATTTCCCTTTGGGATACCCAAGGATCCCAGGTGGTACAGGGGAATTTATTGGTGATTCCCATTGAAGAATCGCTGTTATATGTGGAGCCGATTTATCTAGAGGCGGAACGCAATAGTGTGCCTACTTTAGCGCGGGTGATTGTGGCCTATAACAATACGATTGTGATGGCTCCGACGCTGGCGCAGGCCATTGAAGAATTGTTTACTCCGGGTCAGTCGGGCGATGAGCCGGTGATTCGGCGGCCGGTGGAAACCCCGGAGCCGTTGTTAGAGATTTTTGAGCCATGACGGTGATCATTGCGGGCGATCGCAGCAATGCGGGCAAAACGACGATCACCCTCGCGCTCCTGAGCTATCTCCACCACCGAGGGCAACGGTTGCAATCCTTCAAGGTGGGGCCGGATTATATCGACCCGATGTTTCACCGCCACATCACGGGCCGCCCCTGTCGTAATCTTGACCCGTTGTTAATGTCAGAATCCGGCGTGCAAGCCTGTTTTGCCTGCCATGGCCAGGGGATGACGGGGGTGATCATTGAGGGGGTGATGGGGCTGTTTGATGGGGTGACATGGCAGGGCCAGGGGGATTATGGCAGTACGGCCCACCTGGCCCGGTTGTTGAATGTGCCTATTTTACTGGTGGTGGATTGTAGTCGGTTGTCGGGTTCGGTGGCGGCGTTGGTCTATGGTTATCGGGGCTTAGATCCCCGCTTAAAGATTGCGGGGGTGATTTTAAATCGGGTGGGGAGCGATCGCCATTTAGAACTGCTCACCGCTGCCCTTGATCCCTTAGGGATTCCCATCCTAGGAGTATTGCGTCGGGAGCAGGAAATTACCCTCCCCGATCGCCACTTGGGCCTTGTTCCCACCGATGAATTACCCCAATTGCCCCAACTCTGTGAACGGTTGGCGGCGTTGGTGGCGGATTTTGATTGGCCGCGCCTTTTACCGTTGATTGAGCCGGAACCCATTACCCCAGAAGAAGCCCCCGCGATCCTCGTAAAATCCCCAAGGGTGACAATTGCTGTAGCCCGCGATCGCGCCTTTAACTTCTACTACGAAGATAATCTCGATGCCCTGCAAGCAGCGGGGGCTGAGTTGCGGTTTTGGAGTCCCTGCGCGGATCCTTTCCCTGAGGATGTGCAGGGGTTGTATTTTGGGGGGGGATTTCCGGAATTGTTTGCGGCAGAGTTGGCAGCGAATCATCTTGCTAGGGAGGGGGTGCGGGGGGCGATCGCCCAAGGGATGCCTACCTATGGAGAATGTGGGGGATTCATGTATTTGTGCGAGGCATTGGTAGATTTTGAAGGGCAAAGTTGGCCCATGGTGGGAGCAATTCCCGGCAAAACCCAAATGGGGGGCAAGCTCACCCTCGGTTATCGCCAAGCCACAGCGTTACAATCCACGCCCCTTTTAGCCGCCCAAACCCAAATTTGGGGCCACGAATTCCACCGTTCCCAATGGATCGCCCCCATTGCCCCCCATTTATTCACCCTCAAGGGCCTATCCTACCAAACCCCCCCCTACCCAGAAGGTTGGGGCAATGGTCAAATCCATGGCTCCTATCTCCATCTCCATTGGGGCGGGAAGGAGGATGTGGCACAACGGTTTGTGGAGCAGTGTGGGGGATGACGTAGGGGCGAAAAATTTTTCGCCCTCCCATGCCCATCAAGTTTTCGCCCCCCTACACCCATCAAGTTTTCGCCCTCCCATGCCCATCAAGTTTTCGCCCCATCCCAATGCCCATGATTTTTCGCCCCCTCTTTTCTCACTCCTCACTCCTCACTCCTCACTCCTCCAAAAGGAGTGATTTAATAGTTGGGATTAAACAATTTACCTGGTGTGAGCAATGTTCAAGCAACTAGCGCGGCTTTTACCCGTGGGATTACTAACGTTGATGCTAGGCGTAAGCCCAGCCTGGGGCCAGGGAGCAGCGCAATTGCGGGATGTGTCCCCAGGGGATTGGGCCTATGGAGCATTGCGGGATTTGAGCGATCGCTATGATTGTTTAAAGGGTTATCCCGACGGCACATTTCGGGGGAATCGTGCTTTAAGCCGTTATGAGTTTGCGGCGGCGTTGAATGCTTGCTTACAAGGGATTGAGGGGCTATTGGTGGGCCATGGCGATACCGCGACGGCGGCGGATTTGGCGGTGATTGAAAGGCTGATTCGGGAATTTAATCTGGATTTAGCGGTGTTGCGGGGCCGCATTGATGGCATGACGGCACGGGTGGGGGAATTGGAAGCCAGCCAGTTTTCGACGACGACGAAACTGCAAGGAGAAGCAATTTTTGCCCTCAATAGCGATTTAGGCGGCCAAGGGATTACCGGCATTACCCGCAATCGGGTTGAAATTCCCACCGAGCCGATTTTCCAATACCGTAGCCGGTTGGAATTGCAGACCAGTTTTACGGGGCGCGATCGCCTCCGTACCCGGTTAATGAGCAGTAATGCTGTGCCGATGTTGGCGGATCAGGGCAATACCGGCGGGGCGAATCCCGCTAACCTCCTTTTTAGTAATGATGGCCGCTTGGCCCTGGATACCTCAACGGTGCAACGCAATACGAATAACGTTGTTCTCGATCTGCTCAGTTACACCTATCCCTTAGGAGAGACTACGGAACTCACCCTCTTTGGGGCCGGCGGTTCCCATTTTCACTATGCTGACACCCTCAATGATTATTTAGAGGATCAAGAGGGGGGCAGCGGGGCGCTCTCCCGATTTGGCCAGCGTAACCCCATCTATGGCCTTGGGGGCGATGGGGCAGGGCTGGGGATTACCCATCACATCGGGGAAAGTTTACGGTTTGATTTGGGCTATTTAGCGAACCAAGCCGCAACCCCGCAGCGGGGCCTGTTTGCAGCGGATTATTCCCTGTTGGCTCAGGCGGTGGTGGGGGGCGATCGCACCCAATTGGGTTTAACCTATGTCCACGGCTACAGCGCGGCGAACCGTTTTCGGTTTGGGGGGAATGGTACGGCAACGGGTTCCTTTAGTGCCAATTTGATCCCTTTGGCTTTGAACGCTAATAGTAGCCGTGCTTTTGCTGATCCCTTGTTTAACCGGCCCGTGGTGAGCAATTCCTACGGGTTAACGGCTATGGTGCAGCCCAGTGCAGGGATTGCCCTTGGGGGTTGGGTGGGGGTGACAAAAGCTCGCCTTTTAGAAGTAGGAGATGGGGAAATTTGGAACTATGCCCTCACCCTAGCCTTCCCGGATTTGGGCGGGGCGGGAAATTTAGGCATGGTGGTGGTGGGGAGTGAGCCGACGTTGCGGAGTTTGCGGGCCCAAGGGGGACGGATCAATCTGCTCGATACTGATCCGGTGTGGCACATTGAGGCGGCCTATCGCTATCAGTTGAGCGATCGCATTGCCCTTACCCCAGGGGTGATCTGGCTTCCAGCGGTGAATCAAAACGGCGGCAATGAGGATGTGTTTATCCTCTCGTTACAAACTCAATTCCGGTTTTAAACGATGAACCTGCTGCAAATGCTCACGGCGGCCTCTCCCCTCACCTTTGCTGAGTTTATGGAGACGGTGCTGTATCATCCCAAACATGGGTATTATAATCGCCGCCCCATTGGGTTTGAGGGGGATTTTTTCACCTCTGGTAGTGGCGATCGCGATTTTGGCGAACTCTTAGCTGTCCAGTTTTGCCAAATGTGGCAAATTTTGGGCTGTCCTTCGGAATTTACGCTGTTGGAAATGGGGGCAGGGGAGGGGGATGTAGCGCGAGATTGCTTAGGGGCGATCGCCCAGACCGATCCGCAATGTTACGCAGCGATCCACTATGTCATTGTCGAAAAATCCCCCCAAAAACGCCAAAGTCAGCAGGAGAAGCTCAGGGGCCATCCCGTCACTTGGCAGGATTGGGGGGAAATTCCCGATCAATCGATCATAGGGTGCTGTTTTTCCAATGAATTGGTGGATGCTTTGCCGGTGCATTGGGTGGTGAGCCAAGATCAACAATTGCGGGAGGTTTATCTCGATGTCACCCCTCAAGGCATTGCGGAAAGGCTCGGCCCCCTTTCGACTCCGGCCATTGCTGTCTATTTCCAAACCTTGGGGATTCCCCTCCCTGGCCCCACCTACCCAAACGGCTACCGCACCGAGGTGAATTTAGCGGCGTTGGATTGGTTGGCAACGGTGGCCCGGAAGCTGAAGCAGGGGTATTTACTCACCCTTGATTATGGCTATGAGGGCGATCGCTACTACCACCCCCAACGGCATGAGGGAACGCTGCAATGCTATTTCCAGCACCGCCACCACAATAACCCCTATGTGAATTTGGGGGAGCAGGATATTACTGCCCATGTTAATTTCACGGCGTTAACCCATTGGGGGGAAGAGTACGGACTGCAAACGGTGGGGATGACAAAGCAGGGGTTATTTTTAATGGCCTTGGGGTTAGGCGATCGCCTCGTGGCCCTTTCTGAGGGCAATATCCCCTTAAATCAACTCCTCCAACGGCGGAGCCATCTCCATAGCCTGATCGACCCCACCGGCCTAGGAGGATTTGGAGTTTTACTCCAACAGCGGGGCCTCACCCCCGAGCAAATCGCCACCCCTTTGCGCGGTTTTGCCACCAATTCTCGGGCATAACCGATCATGATTTTTTCCAAAGGCAAAATCATGGCATCTCTCGCTAGAGAAAAAATCACCACTGAACAGCGGGCAGAACCGATACCGGGGTAGGGGATAAAGCCAGATCGCTCCAGGGGCAAAAGCTCGTCCTGGCCTGACTCGAGGGGATTGATCGCCGCTGTTAGTGGTAATTCTGCGGGGATCGCCTCCGGTAAATGACGGAATATTCGCAACATCTTTACAGAATTTTGGCGTATCTTCACGGAAACTTTATTGAATGGTTAAGGGATCCGAGTTATTCTAAAGGAGCGGTGGGGGAAAGATATTAAACACTGCAATCTCCAGAATTTTCTTAATCACTCGTGGGAGGGTGTCAAATGAAACGCTTAATCTCTACTTTAGTTGCTTCTAGCTTAGTCGGCGTTGCTGCTCTCGGATTCTCTGCTGGTGAAGCTAACGCTCAAAAATCCAGCAGCACCGACTGCGCCTCCGGTAATGTTGGTTTGTTGGAATACGCTGCCTGTGTAACCGAAGAAGGAAACGATGTGGGCGATAAAGGGACTCTGCTCTCTGGTCTGCAATCTGGGTCTCTGTTCTCTGGCTTCGACACCAGTGCCTTTGAATGGTCGATTGTTGGTAAGTCCGATGAAGGCAGCGCCTTGTTTGCTGACAATAACAAAACATCGGGTTCTTGGTCTTTGAATAATCTGAGCCTCTCTGGCCCCTTCGTGGTCAGCTTGAAAGCCGGTAAAGAATACTCTGCTTACTACTTCAATAACGTTACGGAAGCGGTTAGCAGTGGCGCATTCAGCACCGCCAACGGCAAAGACCTGTCCCACATGACGATCGCCGCCGCCACCAAACCGGGCACTCCCACCACGGGAACCCCTGAACCTTTCTCGATGATTGGTGCAGGTCTGGCGATCGGTGCCGGTGCTTGGATGAAAAAACGCAACAACAAAGCCTAGATTCTCGGCTTAATCCAAGATTTCCCTTGAAAAGTTTCGCTTGGCAATGAGTGTAAGGATGACCCGCTGTTCGGGTTGTCCTTCTTTTTTTTGAGGGGGAGGGGCGAAATTGGGGAGGGGCGAAAAATTTTTCGCCCCTACGGGATGTGGTCAAATTGACATCCTCCCCGACCTAAAGGCACGGGGATTCCTAGTCTGCCTACATTAAGTAGACTCCTGATGGGTAGACAGACAAGCAACTGCCCCAGATCGAGGTCTAACACTGCTTAACGCCTGTCCATTCAGGTCGGCTTGCCCAGCCGCCAAAACATTAAGTTTTAATGATGCCATCATCCCTATAGACAGGAAAAACTGGATCAATAAATTGGACGAGAAAAGCCGCCCTAAAAGGGCGGGGCTTCAGACCCATTAATTTTGGTGAGATGTATCCCATTTTTAGGTTAGGGGAATGGCTCACCGCAAGCTGTATGGACGGCTTGCACCCTTGCCCAGAGCCAATCATAGCCGGTTTGATATTCAGGAATGATCTGTAAAGGGGTAAGCAAGGCCGCCGCCGTGAAATCCGCGAGGGTGAGGCGATCGCCGACCAAATAGGGACGATCTTGCCAGGGGGCGAGAATTTCCAAAGCTTGGGCTAAACGTTGACGGGCTAACACCACCGCCGCCCCCTGAATTTTGTATTGTTGACGCACCAAATTAACCACAATCGGACTTAACCAAGAAGTATCAAGATGTTTCCCAGCCCCAGCGCGGTAGTCGTAATAAACAAACCGGGTGGCGATGCCAATACTTTCATCAAGCCAATCTTCTAAAAGCAGGATTTGCCGATTTAAAACGGGATCACCCGTGAGCAAAGGCGGATCAGGATACTCCTGTTCTAGATATTGCCAAATTGCCGTCGAATCACCAATACTTTTCCCAGAATCCAGGCACAACACCGGCAGCGTCGTTAATCCGGTGAGCGGTTTGATCCGCAAAAGATGTAGTCCGGGGGTTAAATTTTCTACTTCATAGTTCAATTGTTTGTAACCCAAGATCAGGCGAATTTTGCGGCAATAGTGGGATGTGCTGAATTGTAAAAGTTTCATAAAATTTTCATGGCGATCGCCGCCTCCAACCTTGTTTGCCCATCATCCCCCATTTCCCTCTCGAAAAATTAAACTTTGATCGATCAAAAGCCAGTGTTAGGATAGGGGCGCACTACAATGCAATCATTCATTTTTCAGCTTAAAAGGGATTGATTATGATCGCCGTTGCCCATCCTCTGCCGTCGCCTCAGACTTCCCGCCCCCGCCGTGGCCCGCACTCGAAGCGTCGGCAGCAAACTGCCCCTGTGGCCTTCCGCCCAGAGCCAGCGGGCAAAGTCATCCCCCATCCCACCATTCAGGTGGCTACCCCTGCCCCTCTGACCCTTGTCCCCCCGACAGCCCCCACACCCCACACCCAGCCCATTCCCCGCGCCAAATCCACCATTACCACCCCGACCGCTCCCTTCTGGTTGCGGGCGTTACTGGTGATTCAGCGCGGCTCCTCAATCCTCACCTTTTGCCTCGCCACGGCGGTTTTAATGGTCTACGGCTCAACGGTCTATATTCAACAGGCTTGGAGCGAAGAATTTCGCCAATTGGAACAACTCCAGCGGGAAAAACGGGAACTGACCACCGCCGATGAGTTAATGAAAAATCAACTGGCCCAACGGGCAGCGGCTCCTGAAAATGGTTTAGTGGCCCCTAGCCCCGCCAATACGATCTTTTTACCCAGAGCAACAACTCAATCAGTGCAATCGGCTCCCATCACCCCGCTGCTGGAGGTTCGCCCGGATGCCCCCTTGGGATACTAAAACACCCCGGCCCTATCGCCTTCAGGTTCAGCGTTTAAGTTTGGTGTGGGCGATCTTGATCCTCAGTTTATTCGGGTTGGGGTTTAACCTTTACTCGTTACAGATTCGCCGCGCTCCGGCCCTGTTGGAACAGGCCCGCAACCAACAGATGATCTATATGCGGCCCTATATTCCCCGCCGGGCGATTGTGGATCGGGCGGGAAATTTATTGGCAACGGATCGCCTCATTTTTACCCTCTACGCTCACCCCAATCAATTTAAAATGAGCCGGGAAGAAGTAGCCGATCGCCTCGCTCGCCCCCTCACCCAAAATCCTCAACAATTGCTTACCCGGCTTAACCAGCGGGAAAGCGGTATTTCGGTGGCGGCGAATCTTTCTGAGGAATTGGCGGATCAAATTCGTGCCCTGCGTTTGGATGGTTTGGAGTTGGTGCGGCAATATTCCCGCCTTTATCCGCAGCAAGAATTAGTGTCCGATGTGGTGGGTTATGTGGATTTGGATCATAAGGGTCAGGCGGGGTTGGAATATACCCAGGAAAAGGCTTTAGAACGGGATGTGCGGACGCTGCAAATGAGTCGGGCGGGGAATGGGGCGTTAATGCCGGATTATCTCCCTGATGGTTTATTGGGTTTTGATGATCAACGGTTGCAATTGACCATTGATATGCGTCTGCAACGGGTGGCGCGATCGCTCCTCAAGCAACAGGTGGAAACCTACAAGGCGAAACGGGGGGCGGTGATTGTTATGGATGTTAATGATGGGGCATTGCTGGCCTTGGCCTGTGAACCCACCTTTGACCCGAATCAATATTCACGGTTTGATTTAAATCTGTTTAAAAATTGGGCGGTGACGGATCTCTATGAGCCGGGGTCAACGTTTAAGCCGATTAATGTGGCGATCGCCCTCGAAGCGGGGGTGATTACTGGCGATGAAACCTTCTACGATGCGGGGAGAATCAAGCTCGAAACCTGGGAAATTAGCAACCATGATTACAAAGAGGTGGGGGGCCGGGGCGATCTCACCATTGGCGAAATTCTCAGCTTTTCCAGCAATGTGGCGATGGTGGAATTGGTGAAGCGGATGAACCCCCAACAGTACCATGAAGCCCTCGAAAATTTGGATCTGACGAAACCTTTGGCCATTGAGTTGCCCGGCGCTGCCGCTGGCCAATTAAAGCCGGTGAGCAGTTTTCAAGCTTCCCCCGCTGAGGTGGCAACAACGGCCTTTGGCCAAGGGTTTTCCCTCACGCCGTTGAAATTGGCCCAACTCCATGGGGCGATCGCCAATGGCGGCCTCTTGGTGACACCCCATCTTGTCCGGGGTTTGGTGGATGAAAATAACGTTTTAACCTGGGAGCCAGAGGATCGCGCAGTGAAACGGGTCTTTACCCCGGCAACGACGGAGATTGTCCGCCGCAAGATGGGGGAAGTGGTTGATGCGCCGGGGGGAGATGTGGTGCGGATTCCGGGCTATCAAATGGGGGGAAAATCGGGAACCTCCCAAAAGGCTAGCCCCACTGGTGGTTATTACGATGATCTCAAGATTGTTAGCTTCGTCGCCACCTTACCCCTCGAAAGCCCGCAATATCTTGTGTTAGTCGTGATCGATGAACCGAAAGGGAAGGATCTCTTCGGCTCTACGGTGGCGGCTCCCTTGGTGAAGTCGGTAACGGAGGCGTTGATTGCGATCGAGGGATTGCCTCCGGTTGTGCCGTAGAGTAGGGGCGAAAAATTTTTCGCCCTGCTGAGGATGGTTCGCCCCCTGCTGAGGATGGTTCGCCCCCTGCTTAGGATGGGTTGATCCTCACGAATTTTTTAATCCTGCTCATCATCAATGTCGTCGGGGGTGGGGTTGTCCATTTCTTCTTTGAAGCCCCGGAGGGTTTTGCCCAAGGCTCCTCCCAATTCGGGAATTTTTTTCGGGCCAAAGATGAGAATGCCGACGATCGCAATGATGGCCACTTCGGGCCAACCGAGTCCAAACATAACTTTTAATCCTTTGTAACATTCTGTGGGTTGTTGCCGTGGGCGGCGGCCCCCTCAGTATATGCTGAAATTTATCTTCACCTAAATCCAATCTTTGGTTATGACTGCGATCGCCCATCCCCCCCAACTGGCCAGCGAACTCCATCCCCTCATTGAGCGGTTGGCCAACTGTATCCTGACGGTGTGGCATGAGCAGCTTGAATTGTCTCCCTATCCCCTCCCGGAGGATCTCGGCTATGTGGAGGGTAAGCTTGAAGGGGAACGGCTGCGGATTGAAAACCGCTGTTATCAAACCCCCCAATTCCGCAAGCTCCATCTGGAATTGGCGAAAGTGGGGAAAAATCTCGATATTCTCCATTGTGTGATGTTCCCTCACCTCGATTACGCCTTACCGATGTTTGGCTGTGATTTGGTGGGGGGGCGGGGGCAAATTAGCGCGGCGATTGTGGATTTATCCCCAACGAGGGGCGATCGCCAACTCCCTCCCGATTACCAAACCGCCCTCAGCGCCCTCCCCGCCCCGCAATTTTCCCAAGTGCGGGAACTGCCGGCCTGGGGGGATATTTTTTCGGAATTTTGCCTGTTTATCCGCCCCGATGGCCCCACCGAAGAAACCGCCTTTATTGAGCGGATTGAGCAGTTTTTAACGATCCATTGCCAAGGGGCGATCGCCGCCCAACCCCTCCCCCCCGCAGAAATCGCCACCAACTGGGCCGGCCAAGAACATTACTGCACCCAACAGCGGCAAAACGACAAAACCCGCCGCGTTTTAGAAAAGGCCTTTGGTGATGATTGGGCCGAATTTTATATGAACACTGTCCTGTTTGACCTCCCTCCCTGCCCCTAACCCCACCATGCTCACCCAAACCCATCTTCATCAACAACTGCTCAAAGTCCACACCCAAGGCAAAACCCTCCACAACATCACCCCCCAAATAGAAACCGTTGTCAAAGAATCTGGGATTCAAACCGGCCTCTGTGTCGTCTTTATCCGTCACACCTCCGCCAGCTTGATCATCCAAGAAAACGCCGATCCCGCCGTCCTGCGGGATCTTAATACCTTCTTTACTAAACTCGTCCCCGAAGATGGCCGCAGCTACAGCCATGCCGACGAAGGCCCCGACGATATGCCCTCCCATATCCGTTCCGCCCTCACCCGCACCAGTGAGCAAATCCCCATCACCCAAGGCCGTTTAGTGCTGGGAACCTGGCAAGGCATTTATCTGTGGGAACACCGGCAACGCAGCTATGATCGGCAGATCGTCATCCATATCAGCGGCCACTAGGGCGATCGCCCCCATTGAGGGATTTTTCCCTAGCCAACCCAAATTTATTCCCCTTTAAAGGCAGAACCGTCTAGACTGCTCAGGGTTTGGATTAGACTGGTGCTATTGCGGATGAATTCGTGGGGATTCATCACCAGTTTAGTTTGCCCAGACCAATCAGCAGCGATCGAAACGACTATGGCGGCGGGTTTGAAACCATCCACACTGAGCCTTCTGAAACGCTTCAACCAAGCTTTTCCCCAATTTTATGAACAGTTTGTCAGTAGCGAAATTCAACTGCAAAACCTGCGTCTGGCCTATCGGCTCTATCGTACCAAACTGGCGATTATCGAAGTCCGGCCCGAAGGCTCCAAAAGTGCCGTCCATTTTGCCTACCGCAATCAGTCCTTTTTACTCAGTGATATTTTTGGTGTGCTTGCCGCCTATGGTTTAACGATCCACAGCTTAAACCTCTACGGCCAAATCAAGCCCCCCATGCTCGTCTTTATCAAGCTCGTGGTCTCCCGGGGCAATAAAGTCTTACCCGAAAAAACCGCCGAGAATGTCTGTCGCGCCATCCGCGAAGCCCTCGCCGGTCGGTTTGAGGTGGAGGAAATGCTTGCCGTAGAATTCAACCTAGATGCCGGTTTAGAGCAGGTCGAAACAGAATTTTACGTCGATCCCGTGTTCCACCTCCCCGCCCTCCTGATCGAAGCCGACAACCAGCCCGGCCTCTTCTACAAAGTCATGTATGCCATTTGGCAAGAGGATTTACTGGTGGTCAATGCCAATCTCCTTGTATGGCGGGGTAGAACCCGGTTAATTCTCTACCTCTTGGGGCCCAATGAAAGTTTAATCCCGGAATACCTAGGGCAAAAAATTGCCGAAAGCGTTCGCCAACGCCTGTTAGGGGAATAACAACAGCCAGCCGCATCGATTCCAGATCGCCTGAAAATCCGTGACCAGATCCGACTTTTGCACCAGTGGAAGAACCATTAAAGTCGTTACTACAAACGTTCTACGACAAACCTTCGTAGTGAGAACTTTAGTCCTCATCTCCGAGGTTCTAGACTCAAAAGACCGGTTCGGGCTAGGATAAGATTTATGGAAACCATTGAGCTTTTCGGGGTTACTCACACCTACGAACTGACCCCGCCTTCCCCTGTCACTGACCGGCCAGTGCTGATTTTTATCCATGGCTGGCTCCTGAGCCGCCAATATTGGCGGCCCTTAGTTGAGCGTTTAGCGCCTGAATATCAATGCTTATGTTATGACCTCCGGGGGTTTGGCGATTCAAGCGCCGTCAAGACCGATCAACCCCAGGCACAAGCACGGTCCTATCACCTCGCGGCCTATGCTCAGGATCTCGTCGCCCTTTTAACCCAACTTCAGATTGATCAAGCCTGGTTAATTGGTCATTCTTTAGGGGGAAGCATTGCCCTCTGGACGGCGGAACTTGCCCCTTCCCAAATCCAAGGCGTGATCTGTCTCAACTCCGGTGGTGGCATCTTTCTGAAGGAAGAGTTTGAACGTTTTCGCCGGGCCGGTTGCCAAATTGTTAATAGTCGGCAGCCTTGGCTGGCTTATATTCCCGGCTTGGATTGGCTGTTTACCCGTGCGATGGTGGCTCGCCCTTTAAGCCGAGCTTGGGGGCGGCAACGGCTGGATGATTTTTTAAAAGCGGATCGGGAAGCAGCCCTCGGCGCATTGCTGGAAACGACCACAGAACCAGAAGTTCACCACCTGCCCCAGTTGGTAGCCCGTTTGAGCCAACCGGTTTTTTTCCTGGCCGGTCAACAGGATCGGGTGATGGAATTGCAGTATGTGCGCCATCTGGCTAGTTTCCACCCTGGCTTTCAGCAGCGGGATAATGTCATTGAAATTGCCGATTGTGGTCATTTGTCGATGGTGGAGCAAACCATTGTGGTGGAATCCCACATTCGGGATGTGATCACGCACCATCCCCCATCAATGGCTAGGGAAGATCAGCACATCGACCTTCAATCCAGTGCTTCTGGGTTGGATCGGCCCTTTGAGGAAGCTTTGGGGTGATGAAGGGGGCAAGATTGTGGCACAATGGCCCCCAAACTTGTTTGATCATGTTCGGTCAACCGCCAAGAGGGGGCGCAAATACCATAGGTCTTTGATCTAGACTGGAGGGGAGGGATATCATTGATCAGTCCCCCTTGGTGATCTGAATCTATGGATAAATTCCGTCAGGGATTGATCTAGAGTCGTTATCCCTGGACTCACAGAAGAAACCATGCTCAACCTACTGAACCGCTTGGGAGAAATCACCTATGCTACACCGCAAGATTTATCAATTGTGTGCAGACGGTCGAGAAGTCAGTATTTTCTTGCGGGATCAGCAGCGATGGATTGAACCGGCACGGATTGTGGATATTGAAGGGGATCTCGTTACCATTCGTTATGAGACGGATGAGGATGAGGAGGTTAGTTCTTGGGAGGAGATGGTGCGATTGGAGAGTATTGGGGCGATTTCTCAAAAGTTAGCCTCTGTGCCACGGGGGTATACGGAAATTTTGGTTTCTGATGATTGTCATGAGGCAGAACAAATTTACCCTAATTCTGGAGAAGGGAATGATAAAAGCGCCAGTTAAGGAATCAATTCAGGATCAGTAACGAGGGATGACGAAAACCGCATTAATTACCGGGATTACTGGCCAAGATGGCTCCTATCTGGCGGAACATCTCCTCACTCAGGGTTATCGAATTTTTGGCTTGGTGCGGCGATCGAGTTCGAGTAATTTGCAACGGATTAGCCACATTTTGGGCAGTGTGGAGATTTTGCCGGGGGATTTACTGGATCAGCCTTCGCTGATGGATGCGATCGCCCAGTCCCAACCCGATGAAATTTATAATCTCGCTTCTCAAAGTTATGTGCCCCTCTCCTGGACACAGCCCTCGTTAACGGCGGAATATACCGGGTTAGGGGTGGCGCGGTTGTTGGATTCGATTCGTCGCTGTAAGCCCGATGCGCATTTTTATCAAGCTTCTAGTAGTGAGGTGTTTGGTCAGCCTAGTGAGTCGCCCCAAACGGAGGAAACGGCTTTTCGACCCCGTAACCCCTACGGGACGGCAAAAACCTATGGCCATTGGTTAACGGTGAATTATCGCCAACATTACGGCCTCTATGCCTGTTGCGGGATTACCTACACCCATGAATCCCCTCGGCGGGGGGCGGAGTTTGTGTTTCGCAAGATTACCCAAGGGGCGGCGAAGATTAAGCTGGGTTTGGCTCAGGAGTTGAGGTTGGGAAATTTGGATGCGCGGCGGGATTGGTGCTATGCGCCGGATGCGGTGCAGGCGATGTGGTTGATGATGCAGCAGCCGGAGCCGGATGATTACATTATTGGCAGTGGTGAAACCCATTCGGTGCGGGATTTGGTGGCCTGTGCCTTTGGGGTGGTGGGGTTAGATTGGCAGGATTATGTGAGGGTAGATCCGGAGTTTTATCGCCCGGATGAGGCGGTGCAGTTGGTGGGCTGTATTGATAAGATTCGCAATAAACTTCAGTGGGAGCCACAACATTCTTTTGAGAAGATGGTGGAGGTGATGGTGCGCCATGATTTGGATTTGTTGGGGAATGGGGAATAGGCAATGGGGAATAGGCAATGGGGAATGGGGGAAGGATGATTGATGTAGGGGCGAAAAATTTTTCGCCCTTCCCCCGTTCGCCCCTTCTTTTTTACGGCTGATCCAATCTACGCTAACCACCGGGCGCGGTAGTGACGGGCATCGATGTGGCAAAGGTGGGGAAAACGGCGATAACGAGCGAGGCCGCCGGGCCACCAGGAATCCAGGAACCAATAGAGTTGATTGCCGGTGAGTCCTTCACAGACAAAATCGATCGCATCGCCAATTAAATGACGGCTGTCAGGGAGGCCGCCAACGGCTTGGTTGATGTGGGGGGGGCGATACCAACTGGTGATTAAGAGGGGGCGTTGGAGGCGATCGCTCACCTGTTGGGCTAGGGTGGCAATGCGCATTATTGCCTCAACGGTAGCCTGATCCGGGGGCATTAATGTTCCGCCTTGGGTGGCTTGGGCCCAAGTAAACTGCCCTTGAGGGAGGATCGTGGCACTCAATTGCAGATTGTCCGGTGTCCATTGTTCCGGCCGTGGGGGCAGGCTGAGGATGGTCATCTCGCCGATGGGGGGCTGTTGCTCCATGGCCTTGAGGTCGGCGGTGAGGGAGGCGAGGGTTTGCTCACGGGTTTTTAGGCCGCGCCATAATTGCATCAGGCGAATTAAGGCCTCCCGCTGTTGGTGGGTTTCGCGGTAGGTGTGGGGAATGCGGCGGATAAAGGTGAGCAGTTCCCGGTCGAGTTCGGTGGCGATCGCCTGGAGCTTTTCCGGATCACTACTGGCAACGGTGAGGCGTTCCGGGTCAATCCCCAGGGCGGCGATCGCCATCTGCCGAGAATTCAACTGTCGCCAAATCCGAAACCCCTCGGTGAGGGCATTGCGTTGCGCACCAGTACCAGCATACTTAAAAGGAATTTGTTGCACCCAATGGAGCAAAACCGTATCCAGCAGGTGTAAATCCGGATCGGGGCGACTGGAAACGGCTAAAGACTGAATCACCGCCTCCCGACTGGGCAACTGTCGCCAGGATTGAATGAGCCGCAGTAGTGCCTCCCGTTGGTGGGGCAAGCCCTTAGATTGACCGGCGATCCGCTGAATGAACTGCTTTAAGGCAATATCGAGATCCTCCGTTGCCAACTGTTGGGCCGATTTTTGGGTTTCCCGAGCCAAGGATTCCATCGCTGCGGCTGAACTATCCAACTTCCGCCAAATCCGCACCACCTCCAATAAGCCGCGCCGCTGATGGGATAGCCCTAAATAATATTCGGGAATTTTCTCAATAAACGTCAGGAGTTGTTGATCCAGGGCCGTCTGATCTGGCCCGATGCCGATCATTTCCAACCCTTGGCGATAGGCCGCCTGTAACGCCCTACCATCACAGGGGGCTAACTCCCCCACATTGGTTTCTTCCACCGCCGGGATATACCCCGCCGCCACAACGGCCAAAAAGCGATCGCTATACCCCCCCATCCCCACATCCCATAGATCACTCCCCTGCCAACCTTGGGTAATCAGGCGATCGCTCAGGGTGCGGATCGTATTCGCCGCATACTGCACTTGGAGGGGAAAACTTGCTAAACATTTTGCGGGCTGGTTAATGCCTAAACCCATTTCCCCCGTGGCGAGCCGGGGCGATCGCTGCACCTGAGCCAACGCCGCTAAAATCGGGGCGTGAATCCCGGCCCGTTCCGCCTCCAGCCCATAGTAATAACTGCCTTGATTCACTGTCCCCATAGCCTCGCCAACCCTAAAATGTGATGCCATCAGCCACTCCCAAGCCTTGATCTGAATAGCTCAAGCCTCCCCATCATACCGCCCTAGCCTGAGTCCCAATGCCCACAACCGTTAATTTCTCAGAATTTTCTGCCGGACAAACCCCGCCCCAATACCACGGTTTGGATCTCGCAATTGAATATTCTCATGGGTCAACTCGTGGGTACAGGGTAAAGGTGCAGCCCAACAAAGGCCGATCTCAGGGCTAGGCCGCCAATAATCTACATCCTGAGCACGAGCCGCCTCAAAATTAGCTGTTGGATAAGTCTCCTCCAAGGCAGGGGGCAGCAACGGCCGCCAAATCCATGGATAAACAGAGCGAGTCACTCTATAGTCTTGTAAGGGAACGATCAAACAAATTCCCCATAAAATTGCAAAAACAAGCTGAATCGAGGCTTATTTTCTTTAAAAATAAGCAAGGTAAGTCCACTGAAAACGATTGTAATCAGCATAATTAGCTCTAGGGACAAGGAAAACTCCCACCACAAACTAGCCCCGCCGGAGCAAATCAAAACCGCCAGCCATTTCATTCTTACCTGTTCACGACAACGGCAAGCTAGATATAAAGCGGGTAAGATACAACTATATCCTGCTCCAAACCTCCAAGTTGGTACAGAAAAAACAATATAAATTATTCCAAAAACAGTTAAAAACAAAAAATAATTTTTGCCTTTGACATTCATTTGTTGGGGTTGAACAAGAGCAATCACCATTACGGCAATAGAACAAATAATCAAAAATACAAAAGGAGTTTCAATGCCAAGCCAAGGCAGAATCCATTCACCCCATAGAGGATTTTCAGGGATTGCCTCAGGAAAATACCATTGATTCCATTTTTGAATGAACTCAAGATACTGTGCCGCTTCCTGTTTGCCCACTGACCAAGGTAAGTCAAAACAAGCTACCGATGATGGGTAAAGGGGGCAACCGGATACAACTACATTAAAAATGAATAACGGTAGCAACCCAATGAAAGACAAAGTGCTAATTCTTAAAAAGCTCAAAACTTTATTTTTTACTGTGCTCAGATATAAAAAAATTGTAACAAATAGGAATGGCAATGCTGTTAGTTTTAGAACTACAATAAAAGCAGAAAATATTACCGCAAGGAGTGCAATTTTACTTGAGTTGTGAACGACTTTGCTTTTTGCTTTTAAAATCAACCAAGGTATAATAACGCTCATGATCAGAATTGGCTGATCCGGAGACACTGACATGGCAACAGTCAGCTTAATGGAACTGGGTAATAATAACAAAAAAGCAAAACTTGCAAACCAATCGGTTAATTCATCTCGTTGATGAATGATGCGCTTGATATGTAAGCAGGCTTGTCCAAATCCTAATAAATAGGCAAACCCTCCCAAACTAGAACTAATCCGCGTTGTAAAAATACCGGCATTGAGGGGTGCAATTAAGGCAAACCAAGGGGAATTAGTGGCAAAACGATTATGGATTAAAGCCAATCCCGGAACGGTTCCATATTGACTAAACCAACTGATCGCTTGGTAGTGGTAAAGCCCCGTATCTGACCAATAAACAGTTTGGGAACAGAGCCATGATAACGCGAGGGTACATCCTAGGAGGGTGAGGAGTAACCAGGGAGATTGGCGGGCGATCGCCTTCCATAACAATCTAGCTTGATCACGGCATTGTTTTGAAATGAGGGCAGGGGTAATGCCGATCAATGTCGTGAGCAAGCCCACGATGGGCGTGAGGGGTACAAAAAAGGAAACAATGAACAAAACCCAAGCCAGGCTTAAAATCCCTAACCACAGAGAAATGATGGTGCGATCGCCCAAAGGCAGGTCATTTTCAAGATCAAAACGATTTAAAATCGTAATGCCCATGAGCCAAGCGATACAGCTAAAACAAAACCAAGTCAAAAGTAAAAATAGCAAGTCAATATCCTCTTAAAATGTAGATGCTATTACTGAGATTGGGTCGGAACTTTGATGAAACCCGCCCCAATCCCACGGTCTGGATCACGCAATTGAATATTCTGGTCACTGAGGGCATAGGTACAAGGCAACGGCGCAGCCCAACATAACTCAGTGCCATCCGTGGGGACAAAATAGGTTACATTATTAGTCTGAAGGGCTTTGAATTTTTGGGGTGCATAGGTTTCTTGGAGGCTGGGGGGAAAAATAGGGTAAATTCCTACATTAATATGCAGATTTTGATGGGTGAGGATATAGTGACGAACAATGATCAACAAAGAGAGCAATGATAAAGTACTCAAAAATTGGAGGGTGGTAAAGTTTTTATAGATATAAACGGCGGCGATCGCCATGATACTCAAGGCAAAAATTAACAAAAAAGAGAACGAATCAACTTCAAGCCAGGCATTGGCGGTTCCCACAATAATCACAACAGCCCAAGCTTTTTGTTTGGAATTTTGATGACAGTATTCCGCCAGTAAAAATGCAGGTAAAATACAGGCATAGTTCAAACCAAATCGCCATGTTGGTGCAGTAAACATCACATAGGTAATTCCCAAGATTGACATCACCATGAGATAGGATTGTCCAGGCACAATGGTTTGACGATGGTAAATCAAAAGCAGGATCAATGTAATGATTGCACAGATGCCCAAAAAAGCAAACTGCCCTTCTGCATCTACCCAAGGGCGAAGCCAACCTAAAAATTCATCGTTGGGTTCTAAACCGATCCAGCGATTCCATTCTTTGATCTCCTGATAGGTTGCTTGTACTCTGGCTAAACTCATTGACCAAGGTAAGTTAAAGCAAAACAAAGTGGAGGGGAAAAGCATACATCCAGAGGTGATGGTGTTAAACACCAACAGGGGGGTGATCAGGGCTAGTGACACGAAAACCCCATGCAATAATGCTTTAAGAAAGGTAAGCTTAAAGATCAATTCCAAAATAATTGTTTTGAGGTTTTGAATTTTCCAATCCCCTTTTAAAACGCTGTCGTCGGCTTGATGGAATACATAAAATACAAAGGCAAGAGCGACTAAGGGCAACGCACTTAATTTAACAGCCGTACTCATGCCAGTTAAAATTAAAGGAATTAAAATGGATTGGTCTTGGGCAGAGGTTCGATGCTGAGAAATCCACAAAATTAGCCAAGCTATAATAATAGTAATGAAAAGAATGGGTTGATCAGGGGAGGTAGCAAAGGGGAGCGAAGACCAAAATAAAGTGGGAATTACCAAAAAAAAAGATAATCCTAAAAACCAATCAGAAAACCCTTGGTTTTGATCAATAATCCGTTTGAGAATCAGGCTGCTGTGGAGGAGTGCGAGCAGAAAGGTAAATCCACCGATACAAGCGGTGATTTTTGCGCTAAAAATACCAAAATTGAAGGGGGCGGCGAGGGCAAACCAGGAGGAGCTAGTCCCGAAACGATGATGAATGAGGGCTAAACCGGTTACTGTTCCATATTGGCGAAACCATTCGATCGCCTGGTAATGGTAGAGGCCGGTATCAAACCAGATGATCCCTTGGGCGGAGAAGAAGGCTGTGGCGAGGGTTAATGCGACACCGGCAATTTTCCAGCGCCAAGGCATTTGCACTAAAGTTTTAAGCATCCTACGGCCTTCTTGGCTCGTGTTGCGTTGGGTTAGAGCGATCGCCATTAAACCCCCCGCAACGGCTAAACCCACCCAAGGACTTAAGGGGAATAGAAGTGATACGGTAAACAGAGCCCAAGCTAGGGTAAATAAACCTAACCAGAGGGCAATCATTAGGCGATCGCCCTGACGATGGAGACAATCTGCCCGCAAGATGTACAAGAGACCGAGGCCAATCGTGAATGTGATGACTGACAGCAACAGCCACAACAGGATTAAAACTAACATAGGGGGTTATAGGCGATTGTCGAGGATGGTTTCCCAATAGCGAATACAGGCAATAATTAATGCCATGTAACAGGGAATGGCAAAGGCAATTTCCACGGGTGTATTGAAAAATGGTGTGGTAAAGCCGGTAAATTTATCGACGGCACTTTCGCCATAGATGCGGAATCCTGCGGACATTAACTGGGCTTCAATGGGAAAGGCGATCGCCCCCGTCACCCCCAAGGCAATCATAAACCGCATCACAATCGGCCAGTGGAGGCAAAAGCGATCCACCACCACCGCTGCAATACCAATGACCGCCACCCAGAGGCCCGTGAGCAGGAAGCTAATATCAAAAAATAGATAAGACCAAGGGGGGAGATTGCGATTCTCTACCATTGGATGGATCATCACTTCAAATAGGAAAACGGCTAAAAAAGCAATACCAATACTCCGGAGCCATTGCCGTTTTTTGCTCGGCACTAAGGGTTCATCATCAAGGACAAAGCTCCAATATTTATAGAAGCTGATCACTAACCCAGTGAAAACGGGGGTGTAGTACAGGACATCTAGTAAGGGAACACCAGCAACGAAAATGTTAGTTAATGTGGCCAAAACTTCGGGGGCATAGCTGCGAATTCCGAGGTTAACGACGAGGATTTCTAGTAGTGTTACCAAAATGGTTAAAACCCCTAAATAAATGGGGAATCTCTGCCATTCTTTCCATTGTGGCAATAGTTGATCGGTGATTGTCACCACGGTTAAAATGATGGCTGTCCAGCCAATGGTGAGAATCCAACTGACATCGTGGTAAAGGTATGCCCAGACCCCTAGCTTTTCATTGAGCCACATGGGGGAGGTGAAGAGTTCAAAGATTAAAACCCCGAGGGCTAAAATTAAGAAGCGGGGAATGATTTTAGGTTTAATTTTGCTGAGAAACAATGTGGCAAGGCCTGCTCCGATCAGCGTCACGATTTCAAAAATAATAATCGGGAGGGTTGGTGTTTTTTCAAAGCTACAGTGAGCCAGAAAGAGCAAGTTAATCATTGAGCCTCCAACCAGGGTTAGTTTAAGAGTCCTTGAAATACACCCAAACCATCGACGGAACCGAGGATGGCATCAGCGGCCCGCTCCGGGTGGGGCATCATGCCTAAGACGTTGCCCTGACGGTTGGTGATGCCGGCGATGTTCCCGAGGGAGCCGTTGGGGTTGTGGGTTTCATCGACAAGGCCATCGAGATCGCAGTAACGGAAGAGGATTTGATCGTGATCTTCTAAACTTTTGATGGTGTCGGCATCGGCATAATAGCGGCCTTCACCGTGGGCGATGGGCAGGGTGATTACGGTTTGATTGTAGGTGCTTGTCCAGGGTGATTGAGGGTTTTCAACTTTGAGGGGGGTGCGATCGCAAATAAAATGTAAATCGCGATTGCGGGTTAAGGCTCCGGGGAGTAGTCCCACTTCGGTAAGGATTTGGAAGCCATTGCACACGCCTAAGACCCATTTGCCTTGGGCGGCATGGTCGAGTACCGCTTGCATAATCGGGGAAAAGCGGGCGATCGCCCCACAACGTAAATAATCCCCATAGCTAAACCCCCCCGGCACAATCACCACATCCACATCCCCCAGATCGGTTTCTTGATGCCAGATCAAGCGGGTGGGTTGCCCTAAAAGGTCGCGGGTCACATAGGCGATATCGCGATCGCAATTGGAACCAGGAAAAACAAGAACACCAAAGTTCGTCATGCTGTTGCTAATTCCGTAATTTCAAAGCAATAGTTTTCAATTACGGGGTTAGCCAAGAGGCGATCGCACATTTGATCCAGTTGAGTTTTAGCCTCCCCTTGATCCGCTGCGGTTAACTCGACTTCGATATATTTGCCAATCCGTACCGATTCCACCCCGTCATAACCCAATTGGTGCAACCCGGAACAGACCGCCACCCCTGCCGGATCGAGGACAGATGAGCGGAGGGTGACATAAATACGGGCCTGAAAATCAGCCATCGCAATCCCTTAGAAACAGCACGATTCTATTCTATACGCCTAAGCGCGGTTTCTTCTGATGGATTCGGCGGGCTGTGATCCTCATGCGGTGGGTACAGTGGAGTGCGCCGAGCAGTTAAGCTAAAGGGGAGCAACTGAGCCAGCCCTGCTGTCACCCCATGAAGACCCGCACCCGTTCCCAAGCTAAAATCCTCAATCTTCTCAAAACCTTGAAGCGGGCGATTTCTGCTCAAGACCTGTATGTAGAACTGCGCAACAATCAGCAAAACATGGGGTTAGCAACCGTGTACCGCGCTCTCGAAGCCCTTAAACTGGATGGCCTGGTGACAGTGCGCACCCTCACCACTGGCGAATCTCTCTATAGTCCTGTCCAACAGGATCAACACCACCTCACCTGTTTAAACTGTGGGGCTTCGATCCCCATCTCCCAATGCCCCGTCCATGAATTGGAGCATCAACTCGAGCGATCGCACCAATTCAAGGTCTATTATCATACCCTCGAATTCTTCGGCCTCTGCCAAAAATGCCAAGATGAGGAAAGAGGATAGAGGAGAGAGAAAAGAGGGTTTATCCCTTCTCACTTCCCACTCCTCACTCCTCACTCCTCACTTCTCACTTCTCACTCCTACCCCCATGCTCTCCCCCCGTCCCCGTCCCATCCAACCCCAACCCGGCCAGGAATCCGTTTGGAATTATCCTCGGCCGGCCATTGTCCAACCCAGTGCTAAACGGATTCAGGTGATCTGTAATGGGGTGGAGATTGCTGATAGTGGTCGCACCCATCGCGTTTTGGAAACCAGTCATCCCCCGGCTTACTACATCCCCATTGCCGATATTCAAATGGACTATTTCACCCCTACGGATCAGCAATCCTTTTGTGAATGGAAGGGTTGGGCGCGGTACTACACGATTACAGTGGGGGATCAGGTGTTAGTCAATGCCGCTTGGCAGTATCCGGAGCCGACCCCGAATTTTGCCGTGATTGGGGAGGCGATCGCCCTTTACCCCGGCCGGATGGAAGCCTGTTATGTCGATGGGGAACAGGTACAAGCCCAAGCCGGGGATTTTTACGGCGGCTGGATCACCGCCGATATTGTCGGCCCCTTCAAAGGCGGTGCGGGAACCTGGGGCTGGTAATTTAGCCCTTGGCCTTAGGCTGGACTTCGCTGGCGACTTCGTAAAAGCAAGTTTCCGGCGCAGCAGCGAAGAGATGCCCCATTTCTTTGATCAGGGCTTCGTGGAGATCGCTGCGGTTTGCATCCATGTCTTCGAGGTTATCCCAGAAAATCACGGCAATCCCTTCATCCGTCCCCGGCTTTTGCAGCAGGTAAGCCCCCTCGAACCCTTCGCTATAGGTGGAAACGGCTTTGACAAACAACTGTTCAGCTTCATTGAATCGACCGGGCTTAAAGGCTCCAATGGCAACGTAAGCATATTTATGTTTGAGGAAATCTAGAAATTCGGACATCTTCGCGCCTCCTGAGGCTGTGGCTATGGTTCTACCTTGCCATGATCCCCCAAGGGTGGGAATTTTGCGGGGATTTTTTTAACAAGTGGGGGCGATCGCCCCATGATCATCAAACGATCCTCAAAATTACCCCCTCAATTTTGCGGGAGGTTGAAAAATAGCCAAAGGATATCCAAAATGATCATCAAACGATCCTCAAACCCACAAAACCAAGGCCCCCGACAGAATCGCTGAAACTGTTAGGGGGTCTAGGTTGTGGGGGGGGGATGCCGGGAGGCGGATTTGAACCGCCGACACGAGGATTTTCAGTCCTCTGCTCTACCGACTGAGCTATCCTGGCTTGCTCTTGGCTCATTCCTAGGGAAAAATTCAAGCGCAGTTACTAACGTAGCAAGTTTTCTGTAATTGTGCAAGGGTTTTGGGGAAAATTGCAAAAATCCCCTGGGTTGCCTCCCGGTGGGGGGTTCAAGGGTGTAGGGATTAGCATGGAGGGGTTCCCTTCTATCACACCTGCTTATGGTTATCGCAGCCCATACCCCTAACCCTGATGATCCTCAACAACAATGGCATCCCCTTCAGGCTCATCTGAACAAAGTTGCCCGCCAAGCTGCGGCCTTTGCTGCTGTCATCGGGGCAGAGCGTTGCGGCTATTATGCGGGACTTTGGCATGATCTGGGCAAATATCATCCTGATTTTCAAGCCTATTTGCAAGCTTGCCATGGGGGCGATCGCACCAAATCCGTACCCCACGCCATCCATGGGGCCAAGTTGGCGTTTGACTATGCAGAAACGGAAGATTTAGGCATTCTCGAACCTTTAGCCCTGGTAATTTACGGACACCATAGCGGTTTGCACGCCTATAGCGATCTTGAAGATGACATGGCGGGCAAGGATGAGCGCAAAACGACAAAGGCCTATGAAACAGCTTTGAAAGCGGCTCGTGATGAACAAATCGAGGTCAAGCCTGAGTTTTCTAGTCAAGAATTCGACAAGTTAAACCAGTTTAGCAATTGGCAAAAAGAACTATTTTGGCGGTTGTTATTTTCCTGCTTGGTCGATGCAGATCACCTGGATACGGAAAAACATTTTCATCCTGAAAAAGCAGAACAGCGTCAAAATGTTGCCTCCTTGCAGTCCTTAATGGCTGTTTTTATGGCTCAACAGGAGCGATTTATCAATCAGTTAAATGATCCCCATGCTCGCCTTAATCAAATTCGCCAGGAAGTTTATGTATCGATGAAGAACTGTTAAAGCTGTTAATCAGCGATCTGTCACAGCCCCAACGGGAGCAGATGGAGCCTTTTGCGCCTGTTATTGTTAATATTTTGCAAAGTTGGCTCTCTTCGTAAGTCAAGTTAATCAAAGTTGGATGTTTTTGCAAATCAGGTTCACGCTTAATCGACATCGTAGGGATTGTCTGGCTTTTCCGCAGCGCGGGGCATGGAGCGGGGGAGGATTTCCAATTGAGCCACTTGGGGCGTGGGGGGCGTGCGGCGGCGTTCAGATGTGCGCTCCTCGCTGGTGGCTTCGGCGACCACTTCGTAGAGGATGGCTAACTTATGAGCCTGATTCCCCTTGCGCAACACCCGGCCCAACCGTTGCACATATTCCCGCGTTGACCCCGTACCGGAAAGAATGATCGCAATCCGGGCATCGGGAACATCCACCCCTTCGTTTAAAACGTGGGAAGTGGCGATCGCCCCATAATCCCCCGATTTAAACCGCTGTAAAATGGCGTGGCGCTCCTTCACTGGGGTTTGATGGGTGAGGGCGGGAATCAGGAAATCTTGAGCGATGCGGTACACCGTGGCGTTGTCGTTAGTGAAAATTAAAATCCGTTCCGGGTGATGGGTTTCGATCAGTTCCGCCAAGACGCGCAACTTGCCCGTTGTACCGTTGGCGATCGCCTTCGCCTCCTGATGGGCCAACATTGCCCGCCGTCCCGCCGCCGATTGAGCCGAAGCCCGGATAAAATCCTGCCACCCCTCCAAACTGCCGAGGAAAATATTTGCACTTTGGAGGAATTGGTTGCGGATGTTGATGGCTTGATCGTAGCGATCGCGCTCCTCTGGATCGAGGGACACCTTAATTTGCCGCACTTCATGATCTGCCAACGCCTGGCCCGATAAATCCCCCGGTGCTTTGCGGTAGACGATGGGGCCGATTAATTGATTCAGATCCTCATGGGCCTCATCGGCCCGTTCCGGTGTCGCGGTTAAGCCCAAACGGTAGGGGGCGATCGCATATTCGGCAATCACCCGGAAAAAATCCGTGGGTAAATGGTGGCATTCATCAAAAATGAGCAGGCCATAGCGATCGCCCAAGGTTTCCGCCTGAATCGCCGCACTGTGATAGGTAGCCACCAAAACCGCCGTGCGATCGTGGGAACCGCCCCCCAATAGCCCCAACTCCACCCCCGGAAACGCCACCTCTAACTGGGCATACCATTGATGCATGAGATCCAACGTGGGAACGACAATCAACGTACTGCGGGGCGTGCAAGCCATGGCCAACTGGGCTAAATAGGTCTTCCCCGCCGCCGTCGGCAACACCACCACCCCCTGACGGCCCGCCCGTTTCCAGGCTAATAGCGCCTCCTCCTGATGGGGATAGGGGGTTTTCACCAGTTGGCTTTGCAGTTCCAAGGGCGTGAATCCCTTCGCCCCATCGGTAAACGTCACCCCCTGCTTTTGCAATGCCTCTACCAAAGGGCGATAATCCTGGCCACGGATGCGGAATTTCTCAATGCGATCGTCCCAAGTGGCATAGTCGAGCCAAGCCTTCCCCGGTGGGGGGGGATGGATCAGGAGCGTGCCGCGATGATAGGTGAGTTTGGGGTTGCGGGCCATGGCACACCGTTACAAAACGTTACAATAAACAGGTCGTTGTTTCCATTGTGCCGTGTCTACTGTTGCTCTGTCGCCTTTATCCACTGTCCCGGGCCAAATTTGGCAATGGCGGGATTACCAAATTTACTACGTTAAAGCCGGGAAAAATCCCCAGCGGCCCCCTTTGTTGTTGGTGCATGGCTTTGGGGCTTCTACGGATCATTGGCGCAAAAATATTGCCGAATTGCAGGCGGATTTTGAGGTGTGGGCCATTGATCTGCTGGGGTTTGGGCGATCGCAAAAACCCGATATTGCCTACAGTGGCGATCTTTGGCGGGATCAATTGACGGATTTTATTGCCGAGGTGATTGGCCGCCCGGTAGTGTTGGCGGGGAATTCCTTGGGGGGCTATAGTGCGCTCTGTGTGGCGGCCCAGCGGCCCCAATGGGCGCAGGGGTTAATCCTGCTCAACTGTGCTGGCCCCTTCACAGCCCCCCCCGGCACGCCGGAACCTCCCCTCTGGCGGAAATGGCTGGGCGAGATCACGAAAGGCTTCTTGTTGCAACCATGGGCCAGTTTTTGGCTGTTCCAATATCTGCGACGACCGGCGATCATTCGTAAAACCTTGGAAAAAGTTTATTTAGATCGCAGTGCCGTGACGGATCAATTGGTGGCGGATATTCATCGGGCTTCCTGCGATCGCGGTGCATTGCAAGTTTTTAGTTCGGTGTTTAAAGCCCCCCAAGGGGAAAAAAATGATCGGTTATTAGCCCAAATGCAATGCCCCCTGTTGATGTTGTGGGGGGAGGGTGATCCTTGGATGTTGGTGGGCGATCGCGCCCCCAAATTTCGCGCCGCCTATCCCCATCCGGAGCAATATACAGAGCATTTCCTCAATGCGGGCCATTGTCCCCATGATGAAATCCCGGCGATCGTTAATGGTCAAATTCGGGAATGGGTGAAGGGTTTAAGTTGACCCGATTCGTCAGGGAGAAAAGCCTAAAATAGGGGCGAAAGGTTTAAAGTTTGCGCCCCTATTATTCCTGAACAGGTTGTATCACCTTAAATTTGCAGACCCATCATTATTAATCATCAATGTGGCGGCTAGGTGTGGGGTATCCCGTTGAAAATGGATCGCTTGGGCGGGAAAATAGATGGTTTGATAGGCCGCCACCGTTGCTTCGGGAGATAGACCTTCCTGAGCGCGATTAATCGCCCGTTGAAGAGCCGTTTCAAAGCGACATTCAATCCAAAATGAAAGATCATAGTATGTCTGAAACTGACGCTTTAATAGATAAATACCCTCCAGCAAAATGATATCGATGGCCTCAAACTCATAGCGATGTCTTCGGTAATCGATGGCGGTTTCTTCCGTAAAGTCTGCCTCAAGACGGAGCGATCGCCCCTGACGTAGCGGCAGTACCAGTTGTGAAAACATCTGCTCAAAACGAAATGCATGGTGATAGAAATGTTCGGCAGGGTGACTCTGGCTAAAGCGCACGGGGGGCAGATTTAACCAGCCATCAATGTTAATCGTGGCGATCCTCAAGCCCTGTGTTTCTAAGACATGGGCAATTTGCCGAGTAATATAGCCTTTGCCGCAGCCATCAATTCCTGTAATGGCAACGAGTACAGCACGCTCTGAAGTGACAATCCTTCGGGCTTGAATAATTTGGTTGATCGCAGCGTCCAGCCTGGCATTCATAGCAATATTCTCTTTGATGTCAAGGGTCAAGAATTTAGAAGCCGACATTCCACAGGTCAATAAATGGTGCGTCAGTCGTGATGCTGCTCTTTCGCATCATAGATTCATCGCTCTGACGCACCCTACAATTGAATCGTAGGGTGCGTCAGACCGGATCAATGATGATGTTGATGGTTAAATTGTGCCTGACGCACCGTTCACTCCCATACTACGAGCTTTGCTCAGATGGGGCGCGATCGCCCCAAAGGCGATCGCCACAGATTCGCTAGGATAAAGTACGAATCTTGTTCTGAGGAGAATTGATCATGCGGATGCTACACACAATGTTACGGGTGGGAAACTTAGAAGAATCCCTCAAGTTTTACTGCGAGGTGTTGGGGATGAAGTTATTGCGGCAGAAAGACTATCCAGGGGGAGAGTTTACCCTCGCCTTTGTGGGCTATGGCGATGAAGCCGATCATACGGTGATTGAGCTTACTCACAACTGGGGAACCGACCACTACGACATTGGTGATGGCTATGGCCACATTGCCCTAGGGGTAGAGGATATTTACAAAACCTGCGAAGACATTCAAGCGCGGGGCGGTAAAGTGGTGCGGGAACCGGGGCCGATGAAACACGGTACAACGGTGATCGCCTTTGTAGAAGACCCCACAGGCTACAAGATTGAACTGATTCAACTGAAGAATTAGATCCCCCTACCCCACGGCGGGGATCACCTCCCCGCTTGAAATCAAACCCTCAAGATTGCTACCTTAAGGAAAGCCCCTAACCCCAACCGCCTTGACCCCCGCCGAAACCCTCGATCTCCTCGACTGGCCCCGCCTCTGCCAACACCTGGCCACCTTTGCCGCCACGAAATTGGGGGCGATCGCCGCCCGTCAGTTGCCCATCCCTGCCACCCAAGGGGAAACCGAAAACCTCCTGCGCCAAACCCAAGAAGTCTACGGTTTGGAAATTCACCTCACCGCTGGCCTACCCTTCAAAGGCATTGAAGACATTGGCGATAGTTTAGAGCGGGCAGGCCATCAGGGGATGCTCTCCGGGATTGAACTGCTGAAAATTGCCACCACCCTGGCCGGAGCGCGGCAACTGCGGCGAGTGATTGAAGAACAAACCGAAACCCCCACATTGCAGACATTGGTGGCGGATCTACGCACCTATCCCGAATTAGAACAACAGATCCATCATTGCATTGATGAACGGGGGGATGTCACCGATCGCGCCAGTGTGAAATTGGCAGAGGTGCGGATTAAGTTAAGAAGTCAGCGCGATCGCATCCATGAAAAACTTCAGCGGATTATCCAACGTCAAGGCAATGCCCTCCAACAACCCCTAATTACCCAACGGCGGGAACGCTTCACACTCCCCGTTAAAGCACCCCAAAAAGATCAAATTCCCGGTATTGTTCACGACACATCTAGCACCGGCTCCACCCTCTACATCGAACCCCATAGCATCGTTGAAGCGGGCAACCAATTGCGGCAAATTCAACGGCAGGAACAGCGGGAAATTGAAATTGTTTTGCAGGCATTAACGGCGGAAATTGCCACGGTTCAGGAGGATTTAGAGCAACTCCTGGCCACTGTAACAATCCTTGATTTAGCCACCGCCCGCGCTCGCTATAGCCTTTGGCTCGAAGCCAATCCCCCCCGCTTCCTGCCCCCGGATCAACCGATGACGCTGCGGGAATTGCGCCATCCCCTTTTGGTGTGGCAACAGCGCCATGAACAGGGCCGGGCGGTGATTCCCATTGATGTGCAAATTCGCCCCGAAATTCGCGTCGTGGCCATTACTGGCCCCAATACCGGCGGCAAAACTGTGACGTTGAAAACCTTGGGGATGGCGGCGTTAATGGCGAAGGTGGGGCTATTTATTCCGGCGCGGGAGCCGGTGGAATTGCCTTGGTTTGATGGCGTGTTTGCAGATATTGGGGATGAGCAATCTTTAGAGCAGAGTTTATCGACATTTTCCGGGCATATTCGCCGCATTAGTCGCATTTTGGGAGAGATTACCCCGGCTTCTTTGGTGTTGCTTGATGAGGTGGGGGCGGGAACAGATCCCAGTGAGGGGAGCGCGTTGGCGGCGGCATTGCTCCATTATTTGGCGGATCATGGGCGATTGGCGATCGCCACCACCCACTACGGCGAACTCAAAGCCCTCAAATACCAAGACCCCCGCTTTGAAAATGCCTCGGTGGAATTTGATCAAGCCACGTTAGCCCCCACCTATCGCCTCCTGTGGGGGATTCCGGGGCGTTCCAATGCCCTGGCCATTGCCCAGGGTTTGGGGTTGGATGGGGGGATTATTGCCGCTGCTCAAGCTCAGATGGGGTCAGGGGTGGAGGATGTTAACCATGTGATTGCCGGGTTGGAAGCCCAACGGAAGGAGCAGGAGGAAAAGGCCCAAGCGGCGGCGGCGTTAGTGGCTCAGGCGGAACGGTTTTATCAGGAAGTTTCGGAGCGGGCAAAGTTATTGCAGGCGCGGGAATTGGAACTGAAGCGATCGCAAGAGGAGGCGGTGACGGCGGCGATCGCCTCCGCTAAGGCAGAAATTGCCCAAGTGATCCGCAACCTCCAACAGCAAAAACCGACGGGCCAAGCCGCCCAACAGGCCACAACGGAGCTAGAGGCGATCGCCCATACCCACCTCCCAAAACGGGAACCCCCCCGCCCCCCGCGCTATTTCCCCCGTGTCGGGGAACGCATCCGCATCCCCCGGTTAGGGCAGACGGCGGAAGTATTAGGCATTGAGGGGAATCAGAAGGCGATCGTTCAATTTGGGTTAATGAAAACCACGGTTAATCTCAGCGAAATTGAATCCCTCGATGGCAAAACCGTAGACCCCCCCGAACCCCCTAAAGCCAAAGTCCCCGTCACCAAAACCCCACCCCCCCGCGCCGCTATCCGCACCGAAAGCAACACCCTCGATATCCGTGGCCAACGGGTCAGCCAAATGGAAACAGAAGTAGAAGCCGCCATTCAACGCGCCCTCAATGCCGGTATTTTGTGGATCATCCACGGCAAAGGCACGGGCAAACTCCGCCAAGGGGTGCAGGATTTCCTCACATCCCATCCCCAAGTGGAACGGTTTGAACTGGCCCCCCAAAACGAAGGGGGGGGCGGGGTCACAATCGCCTACCTCCATTGACCCCCAGAGGCGATCGCCAAATTGATTTATTAATCAGTTTTATGCCAGAGGCTCCCCAAGGTTTACTCACCCTAGCGAAAATCAAGCATGATTTAGAGGCAAAGATTGGCCGGAGCATTGATATTGCGATCAAAGAGGCGATCGCCAATGGTGAAAACTGGATACGATGTCATGAAATCCTTGCAACAGCCCAGATCATTGATGAACAGAGATAGAGCATCCCTAGAAAATTTAGGGTGAGGGCATTGTGATCAAAATTCAAGCCCTGTAGGGGCGTTGGCGCAAGCCTGCCGGAGGCACAAAAACCTTTCGCCCCCACGCACATTGGTCATCAGAAATACTCTCGAACGATAAAAATCGGTTTATTCCTCACTATGGTGGGAAGCGATCAAGGCATCAATTTCTACCGAATGGGTTTGGTAATAAATCCGAGCCGCCAATAAATCTAAAGGCGTTAATCCAGGAAAATTGTTAAGTAATGCCGCCTCACTCATACCCTGTTGAGCCAAAGAAATCAAAGTCCAGACCGCAATGCGCGTATTGCGAATACAGGCATGACCCCCCGCTAGTCCCGATGTTGTTTTAACCATATTGCCCAGGAGAACCTCCTGAAAGACTTGGAAATCTTCAAAAGGTAAAGCTGAAACCGCTGTCGCCAATGATGCCGCCAATTGACTGTTCATGTTTTAAATCAGGATCGAGATCTGCAAAATTTGAGACCATACAGCCTTTTTCTCTCCCATTCCGCAGGTTAAGACTCATTATGCTAGTGAGCGGTGCGTCAGACACAATTCAAACATCAACATCATCATTGATCCTGTCTGACGCACCCTACCATTGAATCGTCGGGTGCGTCAGATTGATAACCCAGGACGCAAAAGAGCAGCGTCACGGCTGACGCACCATTGATTGAGCAACCTTTCGCCCCCACACACATTGGGCATCCCATCAAGCCAATCACCATAAATAAAAAACCCCCCTGAATTCAGGGGGGATAAAAGGGGTTAAATCCTACTTCGTTTCAGAGAACTCTGCATCAATGACATCATCGCCACCATCGCTAGAACCGCCACTGGTGGGGCCAGCATTAGGGCCTTCAGGCCCCGGTGCGCCCGCCGCACCAGCAGCATCTTGGTAAACACTGCTGCCAATGCTATAGAGCACCTGTTGCAATTCCGGCATCACGGTTTGAATCTTCTCATCATTCTCCGTTTGCACCGCTTCCCGCAGATCTTTGATCAAAGCCTCCGCTTTTTCCTTATCAGCCCCAGAGACCTTATCGCCCAACTCGGTGATTTGTTTTTCGGCTTGGTAAACGAGGGAATCCGCTTGGTTTTTGCGATCGATTTTTTCCCGGCGTTCCTTATCCGTAGAGGCGTTGGCTTCCGCTTCCCGCACCATCCGCTCCACTTCTGTATCCGGCAGAGTAGAAGCCCCGGTAATGCTGATGGATTGCTCTTTACCTGTCCCCTTATCCTTCGCGGTGACACTTAAAATCCCGTTGGCATCAATGTCAAACGTGACTTCAATTTGCGGCACACCACGGGCAGCGGGGGGAATCCCATCAAGGCGGAACGTTCCTAAGCTCTTGTTATCCTTGGACATTTCCCGTTCCCCTTGAAGGACGTGGATTTCCACATTGGTTTGACCATCCACGGCGGTGGAGAAAACTTCGGATTTTTTCGTGGGGATTGTCGTGTTGCGGGGGATGATTTTCGTCATCACGCCGCCCAAGGTTTCCACACCCAAAGAAAGGGGCGTAACATCCAAGAGGAGGATATCTTTCACTTCCCCGGCTAACACACCCCCTTGAATCGCAGCACCAACAGCCACCACCTCATCGGGGTTGACGGTTTGATTGGGTTCTTTACCCAAGACCTTTTTCACCACCTCTTTAATGGCGGGAATCCGAGTCGAACCCCCAACGAGAACGATTTCGTTAATCGCGCTTTTATCCAGCTTGGCATCCCGCACCGCGTTTTCGACGGGGATCCGGCAGCGATCGATCAGATCGGCGCAGAGTTCTTCAAACTGCGCACGGGTGAGGGTCATATCCAGGTGTTTGGGGCCGTCCTGGGTGGCAGTGATAAAGGGGAGGTTAATTTCTGCTTGGGTGACGCTGGAAAGCTCGATTTTGGCTTTTTCAGCGGCTTCGGTGAGCCGTTGCAGGGCTTGGCTATCTTTGCGGAGATCAATGCCTTCGGTATTTTTGAAGGTTTCGGCGAGGTGATCAACGATTTTTTTATCGAAGTCATCCCCCCCTAAATGGGTATCCCCAGAGGTGGACAGCACTTCAAAAACGCCGTCACCCACTTCTAAAATCGATACGTCAAACGTCCCGCCCCCAAGGTCAAAAACGAGGATCGTTTCGTTGCTCTTTTTATCCAAGCCGTAGGCGAGGGAGGCGGCGGTGGGTTCGTTGATGATCCGCAAGACTTCCACGCCCGCGATTTTACCCGCGTCTTTGGTGGCTTGGCGTTGGGAGTCGTTAAAATATGCCGGTACGGTAATCACGGCTTGCGTGACGGTTTCGCCAAGGTACTTGCTGGCATCTTCGATCAGTTTGCGGAGGACTTGGGCGGAAATTTCTTCCGGGGCGAATTGTTTATTGAGGGCGGGGCAGTCGATTTTGACGTTGCCGTTGCTGTCTTGGAGGACTTTGTAGGAAACTTCGGTGGTTTCGACGTTGACTTCTCCGTGTTTCCGCCCGATGAAGCGTTTCACAGAATAGAAGGTATTGGTGGGGTTCATGACCCCTTGGCGTTTGGCGATTTGACCGACGAGGCGATCGCCATTTTTGGCATAGGCTACTACCGAGGGGGTCGTTCTGAAGCCTTCAGCGTTGGCAATGACGGTAGGCTTGCCGCCCTCCATCACAGCCACACAGGAGTTTGTCGTGCCGAGGTCAATTCCAACAACTTTTGCCATAACTTTTGATTACTCCGTGGGATCTACTTGATGAGAATGCTGGGAAACCGTCAGCCGGGACTGAGGGGCTTCTACAGATGCTGTCGTTAGTTCTATACTGACGGGGAGAGTCCCTCTCTCGTAAGTCGTATTTTCCGAACACCTCCCCCAACCCCTATGGATATTGCTGCAATTCGCACCGGCACAGTCAAAACCTTGGCCGGGGTTAACCTCAATGATCAAGATCTCGCCAATGCTGTTTTGGAGCGGGTCAATTTGGCCGGGGCAAGTTTGGTGGGGGTGGATCTGTCCCATGCTTGCCTGAAGGGGAGCCGTTTAGATGGGGCGAATTTATTGGGGGCGCAGTTGTTGCAAATTGACGGCCGGGCGAATTTTGTCGGGGCGAACTTGATGCAAAGTGATTTCTCCCATGGGGATTTGCGGGGGAGTAATCTGCGGGGCTGTAACCTGATGAGTGCGAAGGGGATTCAAGCGGCCTTAAGTGGCGCGTTTTTGAGTGGGGCGAATTTAACCGGTGTGAATTTTGCCGGGGCGGATTTGCGGGGGGCGGATTTGCGGGGGGCAAATTTAAACAGTGCCAACCTGAAAGGGGCGACGCTGGCCCAAGCGGATCTGCAAGGGGCGAACCTCAGCGAGGCGAATTTAGAGGAATGTGATCTGCGGGGGGCGAATTTGGCGGGGGCAAACCTGGCCGGGGCCAATCTCCTCTGTGCAGAGGTGCAGGGGGCAGATTTTACGGGGGCAAATTGCGATCGCGCCTGTTTAATCGGCACAGATTTCACGCCGCCCCTGGGATCAAATCAACGCTAACACCCCATCGGTGAATTCAAAATTGGCCGTCACATTCTGGACATCATCGAGGCCTTCGAGGGCATCCATCAGTTTAATCAGGGATTTCCCCTGATCCACATCCTCAATCGTGACGCTAGTGCTGGGAATCCATCGCCATTCTGCCTCTTTAACGGTGAAATGGGCCTGGAGGGTTTTCGTCAGCGCATCGAGTGCTGCAATCGTCGTAAACACCTCTGCACCGGGTTCTTCTTCATCGGCAAAAATTTCATAACTTTCCGCCTCTCCTTCCAAAGCCACCTCTAACAAGGTTTCCTCCTCAATCACCCCCGCCAGGCAAACCACCCCCTTTTGATCAAACATCCAACTCACACAGCCGGTTTCCCCCAAGTTGCCGCCATTTTTACCAAAGGCGACGCGGAGATCGGCGGCGGTGCGGTTGCGGTTATCGGTGAAGGCTTCGATCAACACCGCCACCCCGCCGGGGCCATAGCCCTCATAGCGGATCGCTTCGTAGTTGGCGCTGTCGGCTTCGTAGGTTCCTGCACCTTTGGCGATCGCCCGATCAATATTTTCATTGGGAATCCCCGCCGCCTTGGCCTTTTCAATGGCAGTCCGCAGTTGCATATTGCCATCGGGGTCGGGCAAACCATTACGGGCCGCCACAATGATCGCCCGTGACAGTTGGGTGAAGGTCTTACCTTTTTTCGCATCGACCCGCGCTTTTTGCCGTTTGATATTGGCCCACTTGCTATGTCCCGCCAAGGGTCTCTACTCCTGTTAACCTACTCCCAAGATTTTAACCCGTGAGATCCCCCCTGCCCCCCTAAGTCTCTGCGGGGATGTGCCTTCAGCATCGATGATGAGGATATCATGGGGGGAGGCGGAAGCCCTTGAGGGGAACGTCACTGGGCAAAGCCAAGTAAGCTAATCTCGTATCATGGCTCTGCCTTAGGATGGACAGCGGCTCTGCTGTTGGTCAGGGAGGCGGAGAACTTTTTTCTGAAGATTCACTATTTTTGAAAAAGCCATGCAGCATAAAAATTTAGCATTGGTTCTGGAGCAAGTGACAGGGGCATTGGTTGATCATTATCAAGATCGGATGGAATCGATTATTTTATACGGTTCGCAGGCGCGGGGGGATGCTAGGGATTATTCAGATATTGATTTGTTGATTATTTTAAAAACATTGGATCATCCCTACGATGAAATTGATCAGACTACGGATTTGATAAGTCAAATTTGTTTAGATTATGATGTTGTTATTTCTTGGTATTTCATTTCTTTGGAACGATTCAATGCCCAAGATTCTCCTTTTATGTTCAATGTCAAAAAAGAGGGAATTGACATTTATCCCCACTAGCCAGAAACCGGGTTTCTTGCATTGCCTTGTTTTTCCAATGTAACCTCACAGAAACCCGGTTTCTGATCCCGGCGTGGTATGAGCATTGTTGGCGATTATGGGAACGGATGCCCCAAAACTTCAGCAGCGGTTAAATTGAATTCTGGAAAGTTGGGAGATGGGAGGCGGTCATTTTGGCTAAATGTTCCGACTTCTTGATAAAAACTATTCTGCAATTCTAGAATCAAAATTCTTTGGGTTTGAGGATCAACAATCCAGTATTCAGGAATGCCACAATCCTGATATTGCTGTCTTTTGGCAATATAATCGCGATGGCGTTGAATGTCTCCGGGACTGACAATTTCAACCACCAACAAAGGGGGGAGCATATCGAGACGGAGGGTATTGCGGCGGGTGAGTTGTTGAATATGTTCTTCGCGAATAATGGTCAAATCAGGATAGCGGTTTCTTGGTTCGCCGCGTACTTCTAATTCGAGTCCCTGGCCTCGGACGCGATCTGTACCCAGAAGGGAGGCAAAGATAAAGAGGAGGCGGGTTGCAATTTGGACATTGAAGCCAGATTCTGGTGGTATTGCAATCAGTTCTCCATTGAACAGTTCATGAAGTTGCTCAGAATCATGCTCATATTCTAGGTATTCTTCAAAGGTATCAAACCGAGGTTTGGTGATTAACATAGGGAAGATTTTACCTGGTGGCAGATTGGCGATCGCTACTCATCAATTCACCGATAGTATAACCCGATTTTCCCCAACCCACCAGAAACCGGGTTTCTTGCATTGCCTCGTTTTTTATGGTTTCACCCCTCGTGTCATGGCTCTGCCATGGCATGGGCATTGGGCGGCTCTGCCGCCTGGAGCACATGGGGAGGCAGAGCCTCCGGGAGGGCATTACTTGGCAGAGCCAAGTAACGAGGAGGACGAATCCAACACCATCGACTACAATCCAGATTATGATTATCAACAGCAACGTAGAGTAAATTTTAGCTGTCTAACTTAATTCCCCCACTAGGGACAAAACCTGTAGAAATATCCCACTGAACAAAAACTTACCCATGAAGACTCGCCAATTTACCATCATTGTCCACCAAGAAGACGACCTATACATTGCCCAATGTCCCGAAGTCGGCACAGTGGATCAAGGCGAAACTATCGAAGCAGCGATCGCAGGTCTTAAAGAAGCAACACGCCTCTACCTTGAAGAATTTCCACTCCCGAAAAAAGCTCCCCCACTCATCACTAGCATGGAAGTTAACTATGCCTAAACTCCCACGTCTTTCCAGTAAACAAGCCATCAAAGCACTCAAAAAAATGGGGTTTAGGCAAATTCGTCAAACCGGAAGCCATGTTGTACTCCAGAAGATCAACCTCGAACAAACTATCGGTTGTGTTGTTCCTCTACACAAAGAACTAAAGATTGGCACACTTAGCAGTATTCTCAAACAAGCTCAAGTCTCAGTTGAAGATTTTATTGAGAATTTGTAAATCTACACAGTGTATAACCTTCAATGCCTTCAAGAACTTGAAACCAGCCTATGAGTGCCTACGTTCACCTCTCGTGCTATGGCTCTGCCATGGCATGGACAGCGGCTCTACCGCCTAGAGCACATAGGGAGGGAGGCGGAAGATTGCCGATGTTTATGAAGATGCAATTTTGGGTTGATTGCGAAGGTGAGGATCGTTTGACGAAGATTATATCCAATGTTCGATTTTGAGACCGGGAACGCGGGTAAATTCTCGTAGATTATTAGTGGCGATCGCCACATTTAAACTGAGGGCCTGGCAATGAGCAAATCATTATTACCAATCATCAGACCTGATTTTTGTAGCTGACTCCGTAAATTTCCATAGTAAACTCCTGCTTTTTTATCAAAGGGTATGATTTCTAAAGGCAGCAAAAAACGTTCTAATCGTTCTATATTTTCCGCCGAACGCGCACTATTTTCAACCCCAAAGCGCAATTCAGCGTAGGTGATCACGGATATGCCCACTTCACCAATTTTATAGGTGCGTAATTTTTCTAAAACTTGGGGGTTGCGTTGATTAATTGCATAAATACAAATATCTGTATCGAGCAGGATTTTCATTGAATGGATTCTCGTTCGATGGGTAGGGAGCGATCGCGCTCTAGTTGTAAGTCGGGGGGAAAGGTTTGGAGGGCATCAAAAAGGATTTGCCAAGGATCATCTTTTGGTAAGAGAACGACGGCATTGCCGAGGCGTTTAATGATGACTTCATTGCCGGTAAAACGATACTGTTCTGGCAAGCACACGGCTTGGGTATCGCCACTCATGAATAATTTTGCAGTTTCCATATATTTAGAGGACAAATATACCAATAGTATAACTCGGTTTTTATCCCCAGCTTAGAAACCGGGTTGTTTATTTCTTCTCGTTTTTGGCGGACATTTTGAGAAAAACCCGGTTTCTCAAAAAAACAGTTCATGAAGTTGCTCAGAATCATGTTCATATTCTAGGTATTCTTCAAAGGTATCAAACCGAGGTTTGGTGATTAACATAGGGAAGATTTTACCTGGTGGCAGATTGGCGATCGCTGCTTATCAATTCACCGATAGTATAACCCGATTTTCCCCAACCCACCAGAAACTGGGTTTCTTGCATTGTCTCGTTTTCCTACTGCAACTTCACAGAAACCCGGTTTCTGAATCCTCAGCGTAGAAACCGGGTTGTTTAGCCGTAAGTATTCAGGTCATGAGAATTTTGCTGTAAGTATTGCTCAGTATGGGTTACAGCTATTTTTAGCTATTTTGTCATTCTCAATAACAAGGCTGTAATCCCTAAGTCTTGCCTTATTGAGAATGAACTATTAGTTTAGAACTTACCTAGATTTTGAAAGCCTTGCTGTGAATGCGTTTCAATCACCTGAATCCTTACAATCAAAGATCAAAACGATACCGAATTGCTCCTGATATCGGATCATTTTCGATATCAGCATATCCTTCGCGCACCGCTTGTTCTAACACAACTTTAAGGGGTTCAGGCTCTAACTCTGTAAGCATAGCTGCTTGGGCTAAAGAAAGCACACTATTCTTACATTTAGCGGCTCTCAACAGTTTTTGCATTGAAGTTTTAGAAGAGACTGAAGCCTTTCGAGATGTAGTAGATGGTCTTATTTTCTGCATAGGGGGGGCAATGGGCGGCATTGTTTTTTGGATTGAAGTATTAGGATTTGAATTAGTTTTCTGGGTGGTAGGACGAGATGCTATTTCGGCGTTACAGCTATCTATGTAACGATTTCTTGATTCTACTAAGTTCGGAATCAGTAATAAATCAAGGAATTGCCCTAGTCCACAAAAGCCAAATGTGAGCAGATAGAAAGCACCGCTGACATGTTTACCAATGTAGATCCGATGCATACCACAGAATCCGATAAAACACGCACACCACCAAATATAAGCAACAACTACATTTATCTTTGGCATAACAAATAACCAATGTATTTCTACGTCTGCTATTTTAGCTCACTTTTCACAAGCTGACATTTAATTTTTGTGAATCACTAAAGGCAATACCTGCAAGCATTGCAGGAACAGACTTACAGCATTTTCTAGTTTTGAAAATCAAACAAATTGTTTAATGTTTCGTAACAATTTCAGCACCAAAAATCTACCCGCCGGGTAGGGAAGCAGAGCCTCCGGAGCGGGGCGACTTGGCAGAGCCAAGTCGCGAGGGACAGTACCCTACCAACTGGGATCGGCGGCTAAGAGGCTTTCAATACCAGCGGATTCTAAGGGCTTGGCAAAGAGATAACCCTGACCATAATCACAGCCTAAATCCCGAAGCATCTTTAATTGATCCGGCGTTTCAATGCCTTCCGCCACCACCGCTAAATTGAGTTGATGGCCCAGTTCGATCATCGTTTGAATGATTTTGCCGTTTTCTGGTTCTAAATTGAGGTTGTGGACAAAAGAGCGGTCAATTTTGAGTGTATCTAGGGGTAAATTGCTAAGACGACCGAGGGAAGAATAGCCCGTGCCAAAATCATCTAAACTGAGCTTTACCCCTAAACTTGATAGTTGATCTAAAAGGGCGATCGCCTCATTGCCATTGGTCATTAAACTACTTTCGGTGATTTCTAATTTTAACGAATCCGGCGATAAACCCGTGGCGATTAAAATACTTTGCACCTGTGCCACCACTTCCGGCCGCAAGAGTTGAATCGGCGACAGATTCACCGTCATGATTAAGGGGACATAATCCGGAAACAACATCTGCCAAGCCCGCAATTGATAACAGGCTTTATACAAGACCCATCGCCCCAAAAGGCTAATTAAACCCGTTTCTTCTGCTAAAGGAATAAAGTCTACGGGAGAGAGACGGCCACGGGTGGGATGTTGCCAGCGGACTAGGGCTTCAAAACCAATAATATGCCCGTTATTGAGGTTGATAATCGGCTGATAATTGAGGTAAAATCCCTGATAAAGTAAATCCTGATCCCCAACTAATTGATTGGTTTGCTCCAGACAATGGCGTAAATCTAATTCCAATTGCCAAAGGGCGATCGCCCCTTGGTGAAGTTGTAAATTAAACACCCCGTAATGGCGTTTACCTTGAATCCGGGCTTGATACATAGCCGTTTCTCCATGGTGAAGTAGGGTGTCTCCTTCCGGTGGAGATTCCCAAGATAGGGCAATACCAATGCTGATATCGCAATACACCACAGGGGTATTTTGCTTTAATAAATAAGCCTGTCGGAGGGTTTGATCAAATTGATGGGCATAGTGGAGGGCGGTGGCGCGATCGCCACAGGCAATCAAGAGGGCAAACTCATCAGCCCCAACCCGGGCTAAATGACTGGCCTCAGGAATCGTCGCCATCAATTGCTGTAAACGCTGGGTAATCGCCACCAAAAGCGCATCCCCAACTTGATGCCCTTGATGGGTGTTAATCGTATTGAAGCGATCGAGGTCAAAAAAGAAGAGGGCAAAGGGCGCGGGGGGGCCAGGATTGAGGATGGGGGTCAAGCTCTGCACGAAGGAGGTACGATTGGGTAAACCCGTGATCGGGTCGTAGCGGCTTTGCTCGGTGAGGTAATGGGTAAAGCGACTTTCGCGGTAAAAAATACTGAGGGCGGTGGTCAACAGCACAATCAGCAAAGCGGGAACCACGGGCAATAAAATCCCTTGGTGTAGTCCCCCCACGGCAATGATCACCACTGCGGCCATCAGGATCATCCCCCCAGTGAGTTGCCAGCGAATCGGTCGGGTGGCGATCGCCCGACTCAGGAACAACGCCACCCCCCCATAGAACAGCCATTGCCACCCCCAAGGGTTAGGAACCCAAGCCGTCAGGTAATTGCCTTGGAGGAGATTACTGAGCATTGCGCCATGGAGATAAACCCCATGGGTGGGCTGATTGAAATGGTAGGGAGTCCGCACCGAATCTAAACCCGCCGCCGTTGTGCCCACAATGACAATTTTCCCCGCCAAGGCCGCCGGATCCACCTCCCCCGCCAGCACCGCCGCGAGGGAATAGGTGGTCATTTCCGGCCCAGCCCAGTTAATCCATACGGGTTCTGTGGGATTCAGAGGAGGAGTGAGGGGAGAGAAGTGAGAAGTGAGGGGGCGATCGCGTTCTTCTCCCTCCTCTCTGGTCTGTTCTTCCCATTGCAAGGCTAAGGCATAGCTGAGACTGGGGATATTTTGGCTGATTAAGCTGCCTTGGCGGGTGATGCCTTGGTACTCGATGAATTTGGCAATATGACCGAGGGCGATCCGCGATCGCGTACCCATCGCCCCCTCCTGTAACACCTGCGGCGGCTCCACAAACCGGCCCCGATTATTCCAAGCCGCCCCAATCACCACCGGCACACCCTGCTGCATCGCCTCAGCCAAAGCCCGATCCTCAGGGGTTTCCCGCTCGAAAAGAATATCAAACCCCACTAACCGCACATTAGCCGCCACGAGGCGATCCAACAACGCCACATAGGGCTGTCGTGACCAATTGGCCGCATTGAGGAGATCCATACTCGCTTCATCAATCCCCACCACCACCACCCGTTCATCCCAAGTCTCCTCCCCCCGCAGATGAAACAAAATCACATAGGCCAACCCCTCCAAAGGTTCGATCGCCCCAAGCCATTGACTGCCAATCACGATCAAGAGAGCCAGAATTCCACTCAGGAATGCTGGCCAAGGTCGTGATGCCCGTGGGTAGTTCTGTTCCATGCCTTCAGAATAGGGGCAATTGAGGCGTGAGGAGTGGGAAGTAGGAAGTGAGAAGTAGGAAGTGCGAAGTCAGGAGTTAGAAGTGAGAAGTAAGGAGTGAGGAGTGAGAAGTAAGGAGTTAGAACTAAACTTTTATCTATTGCCCATTGCCTATTCCCCGTTCCCCGTTCCCCACCCTCCACCCTCTATCCTCTCTTCTCCTTCATCACATTCCTAAGTTAATCGGCACAATCTCCCCCCACCACCACATCCCGAATCCGCAAGCTAGGGCCACCACAGCCCACTGCTAACCCATTTTGGCCGCCTTTGCCACAGCCGCCGGATTCATCCCATTGAAAATCATCGCCAATGGCTTCAATGCTAGCAAGGGTTTTAAACACATTGCCCGATAGGGTGACATCCCGCACCGGTTCCGCCCGTTGGCCATTACGAATCATCCAGGCTTCGCCGGCGGTAAAGGTGAACATTTCACCGTTGGTCATCCCCCCTAACCAGTTGGCGGCATAAACCCCCAGCTTAATGCCATCACAGAGGGAGGCGACGGGGGTCTGACCTCGCTCGATCCAAGTATTGGTCATCCGGACTAGGGGGGGATAGTGGTAGTTAAGGCAGCGGGCGTTACCGGTGGGGGTTTCCCCGAGGTGACTAGCCGTTTCGCGGGAATGGAGCCGGCCCACCAAACAGCCGGATTGAATCAGGGGTGTGGTGGTGGCGGGAGTGCCTTCGTCATCGTAGCAGTAACTGCCGCGATGGCCCGGGGGGGCGGCCCCATCAAAGATGTGTAAATCTTCGGGGCCGAACCGTTTGCCGAATTCCATCACGGCTAATAAATCGGGGTTTTCGTAGGCCATATCGGCTTCGGAGAGGTGGCCAAAGGCTTCATGGACGAAGAGGCCGGTGAGGATGGGATCAATGACGACGGTGTAGCGATCGCCCTGGACGGGGGGCAAGGTTAACGCCTGGGCGGCCCGTTTCCCGGCGGCGATTACGGCCCCATCCAACTGCAATAAATCCCGATACCCTTGGCGGGAGCCGCTGGTTTCCCGTCCGGTTTGAACGCGATCGCCCTGTCGTACTGTGGCGGCAAAGCGCATTTCTAAATCTGTCCAGGTTTGATCAATCAATGTGCCTTCGGAGGTGGCCAGAAGCGTGCGCTGATTGCTGTCGCTGTAGCGGATGGTGGTGCTGACGATGTGGGGATCGGCTTGGTGGAGGAGGTCAGCGTAGCGATCGCAGAGATCTTTTTTTTCACGCAGAGATATTTCCCGGGGGTCGCCTTGGGGGAGGGGGAGGATCACTGTATCCTGAATCGGTGCAATGGGGGCCAGGCCGGTTTGTGTAAACCCACCCACCTGTTTTGCAGCGGCGATCGCCTGCTCAATCTGGGCCTCCAATTGCTCCAACTGGTTAAAACTGGCAAACCCCCAGCCGCCGCGATAGTAGGCCCGCACCTGTCCCCCCAAGGAAATTGCCTCGCTGAGGGTATCCACCCGCCTCGATTCCAGGACGATTTGGGTACTTTGGGAGGTTTCGAGGCGAATGGCCAGGAAATCGGTGCGATCGCCATAGCGAGCCACCCCTTCAGTTAAACGGTTTTGATAATCACTTAGACTCGCCATAATCCCGATCCCACGGTTATCCTCAACCAGCCATTCTAAGCCATCCCAAAGGAGAGAGCGCAGCCCCGCACTTGATCATGAATGACACCCCGCTCGTAGGCAATCTGCCCCCCCACAATCGTATATTGAGGCCAGCCGGTGAGTTCCCAGCCCTCAAAGGGGTTCCAACCACATTTAGAGACAATATCCTCCCGCCGCACCGGGGCCGAATGTTCCAAATCCACCAACACCAGATCGGCATCATAACCAGGGGCGATTTTGCCCTTATTGGGGATTTGGTAGGCAGCGGCAACGGCGGTGGACATCCAATGGGAGACTTGGGCAACGGTACAGCGGCCCTGTTGAGCCTGGGTGAGCATCACCGCGAGGGAGGTTTCCACCCCTGGCATTCCCGACGGGGAATGGGGGTAGGGTTTAGCCTTTTCCTCTAGGGTGTGGGGGGCGTGGTCGGTGGCGATGAAATCAATCACGCCATCGAGGAGGGCTTGCCAAAGGATTTCGTTATTGGCGGGCGATCGCAACGGTGGATTCATCTGCGCCAGCGTGCCAATTTTGCCGTAATCTTCCGTATTCATCACCAAATGCTGAGGGGTGACTTCTGCTGTCACCCAGGGGGATTTGGCGGTGCGGAGATATTCGGCTTCGATGCCGGTGGAGAGGTGAAGGATATGGAGGCGGCGTTGATATTTATCGGCGAGTTTGATCGCCAATTTGGTGGCATTGAGGGCGGCGGTTTCGTCTTGAATTTGGGAATGAACGGCCACATCGTTTTGCCCCTTAAACAGTTCCCGACGTTCTAGGATGCGGTCTTGATCTTCAGCATGGACAGCGATGAGGCGATCGCCCTTAGCGAAAATTGGCTCAATCTGCTCCTCATGGCTGACGAGTAATGCGCCATGGGCTGACCCCATAAAGATTTTAATCCCGCAACTGGGGGAGGCGGTGCGTAAATCATCGAGATTTTCCGGTGTGGCTCCCATGAAAAACCCATAATTCACCAAACATTTTTCACTAGCCCGCCGCAATTTATCATCAAGGGCGGCTTGGGTGGTGGTAAGGGGTTTGGTGTTGGGCATTTCCAGGAAGGAGGTCACGCCCCCCCTCGCACAGGCGCGGCTGGCGGTGTGGAGGTCTTCTTTATGCTCTAGTCCGGGTTCGCGAAAATGGACTTGGGGGTCAATTACGCCGGGCAACAGGGTGAGGCCGGTGGCATCAATGGCGGGGCCATCTTGGTCGATGTGGGGGGCAATCTGGGCAATTTTGCCCTGTTCAATGGCGAGATCGCCGGTCAACCATTCCCCATCGGGGCAAAGGATGCGGGCGTTGCGAATCAGGAGGTCGGGGGTAGAAACCATGGATCAAGGGAAAAATGGGTTTTGGGCCATGATAATGCTTGGGATGGCCGGATCAGGTGAGGGGGGTGGCCGCAAGATGAGGCTTTCAGCAACTGGGTTGCTTGGTTTAGGGATAGTTTAGGTTAAATGTATTTACCAAGCCACTGTCTGTAAATTTTCCACTTCTTGAAAATGGGCATCCCGTGTTACCAGTGTTAGATGGTGCTGTAGGGCAAGGGCTGCAATCCAGATATCATTTTCCTCAGTACAGGACAAAAAGCTTGAAAAGAAGAGCAGGATGGGGTTTCATCAGAATTAGCACAAACATCAGAAACCCCATGAACCAGTATAACGAACTCAAGCGAGTCCTCCAAGCCCAATTGCCCT
>Ga0316611_1000043_pt1 | contig 57132 bp, 48 predicted proteins | sample MIS2016202_MG_FD_207675 | JGI IMG/M metagenome (GOLD analysis project Ga0316611, IMG submission 207675) | Microbial mat bacterial communities from Middle Island sinkhole, Lake Huron, Michigan, United States - MIS.2016.202 | ecosystem: Environmental > Aquatic > Freshwater > Lake > Sediment... | reverse complement strand
TTTTTAAATCAATAATAGTTTCAAAAGTCTGCTTTCTAACTTGATCATATCCATCCTTAGTAAAATCTTCTATTGGTTTATTAATTAATTGTTCTAAATTTTTATATACTTGATATGCAGATTTTAAATTATTTCTTAAATCTTTTGATTCAATAAATTCATTTCATTCTTTATCAATTCTTTCACGAGTTAGTCCTATTCCAGTTTCAGGTAAATCATAATAATTTTGTTTATATGTTTCTTTAGTAAAATCAGATTTACTAATTTTTAGAAATGCCGAATTAATTTTTTTGTTTAAATAAAAACTAGCTTCTCCAAAATATTCATGTCCTTTTTTACCCTCCATGATATCATTAATATCATTAACATACAATTTTAATTCTTCTTTATAACGTTTAATGCCATCTTTATTTTCGTCTGTTTCTGCTAAATTTTTTAACTTAGCTTCAAGTTCTCCAATTTTTAGCATTTTTCTTTTATAATCTTCTAAAACTAATCCTTCTATTCCAATCGAACTTCCTTCCTGTATAGTTTTTTTCATATCATTAATGATAATATGATCCATAATAGCTTTAGATACAATTTCTTCATCAGAATGTATTAAATTGTTACTATTTAAAATTCCATCAATAACATTAACCATATCAATAGCTTTGTCAGCAATTAAATCAGCTTGTGATTTGTTCGTTTCAGAAGCTTCTTGAAAATGTCCATCTTGATCCATTACAGTAATATATTTATTACCTAACATTGAACGTTTGGCATTAATCATATTAATTAATTCATCTTTATGACCACCTGCTACTAATTCATACATTGATTTTTGTACATCAGGAGAAACCATAGATGGATCTAATCATGGAGCTATTCGCGATCTATGAAATTCAAACATTCCTCCACCAATAATACCTCCAACAAAATTAGCCAAGTAAGTTTCAAATCCTTCTTTACTAAATGCAGTATTTCATCCACCTAAACTTCCTTGTTTCTTTGTTAATCCTAAATAACTCATAGTATCAACAACACCCTTTGAAGCATCTAATACCATTTGTTCAGTAACTTCTTCAATACCCTCCACTAAAGAATTTTTTCACATAGCTTCAGCAATTGTAGATGGTGTGGTAAATATTTCTGTAAGCGAATTTTTAAACTTTGAAAAAGTTCCTCCTAACATTTGTTTTCCTTTACCTAAATCTTTTCCTGCTGTTTTAAAACCATCTGCAATTTCATCAAATCATGGTGTGAGAGTTTTACGCATTAAAGCTTTATTACTCTCTAAAGAATAACCAGTCGTTTTATCCAAGAATCAATCTCCCATTCGATTATTCATCATAATTCCATACTGTCCAGAAGCAGCTAATAAAGCCGCAAATCCAGCAGTACGTCTATCATAACCTCCTTGAAGTGCTTGACCATAAATATCAGCAGTTGAAGTAAGAGCCATATATCCTAATGAAAATGCTTTAGACATTTTACTTTGTCTATCAATAACAGATTTTAATGATGGAATTTTTTCCATGGCAGCTTTTGATAATGCTCCCATATCATTATAATCAATTTTGCCCTCTAATACTCCGGATAATATTTTTTGATTAATGTTATCAGCCATTTTTTTAGTTTCAGCTGTCATTAAACTATCACCTCTATTTATTAATTTGGATAAACTAGCAGCTGCTCGTTGTTCATAGATTTGAGAGAAGATACTTCCAACCATTTCACTCATTTGTTCTACTCCAAATAAAGATTGTCCTCCTGCATCAGAAACACTTGATTGGGTCATTTTTGCAAAATAACTTTCTAATTGAGTTGCTCCTTTTGTTAATGAAGTATTTGTATCACCTAAAAGTAAACCTTCTAATGCTTTATAAAATGTCGGAAGAGATGAAGCTAATCCAATTGTAGCTTTTAAGCCACCATATAATGATGGAATAGAGGTCATACCCTTAAATATTCCAAATTCTGGAATAATAAATGGAGCAATATTAGCAGCAAGTTTAAAAACTGTACCAGTAATAGATTTTTCTCGTCCATCCGAATCTAAAAAATCAAACTTATTTATTAAAGAGCCATCAGTAGTAAGAGTATCCATAGAATTAACTATTTGTTTTCCATAGATTTCTCTATTTCCTAACTTCTCTATAAATAGATTTCCATCTTCATTTACTTTTCAATCTCCTTTTTTATGATCTACAAAGAATCCATTAGAATCTACGTGTTGACCATCTTCATCAAATTGTGCATAAACTAAAGTATCTCCAAATACTTTATCAAGTAAACTTAAATCATTTAAAGATTTTTCACTTCAAGTTTTATTAATAGGATCAAATATTTTTCCTTGCTGGGCTAATTCTCGTAAAGATAAATTACTAGCATCAGTCGAATTTATTCCTGTCCATCCTTTCTTTTCTTCAAATGGATTATATTCTTTTTCTAAAGTTGCGGATACATTAATAGTTTTAGCAAATTTAGGACGAGTAATATCAAATGGACTGTATTCTATTTGATCTAATTCTTTTAAATATTCATTATTAGTTAATTGATAGTAATTATTTTGAGCTAATTTATAAGCTTTGTCAAAAGCTAAATCATCAAATTTTCCATCACTTCCTGTAAATGTATTTTTAATATATTCTGATTGTTTATATTCATCTTTAGAGAAAAGTGATGTATTAGATCCATTAATATTACTCGAAAGTAAATCATAAGGAGTAGCTTCGGGTTTATTCAATGTAGTTATTAATATATCATTTGGTTTTAATATTTCCATATTTTTATTATTTTAAAACTGCTGCAGATCCTTGGATACCTATTGGATTATTACCTGTAACACTATAGTTTAAATTTCTATATATATCTGTTTCATTTGGGGCTTTGCCAGAAACATGTCCATACATAGAACTTAATATACCACTAGATTCTGGACGATATGCTACAAACATCACGCCTTTATAAGGAGTTTCTAAAGAAAGGTACCCTCAAGGACTTGTATTTATTGTTTTTGGTTTACTTGGAGTTCCTCCTAAAACAGAGAACGCTTGATTCATTACCATTTTAGCAGAATCTTTTTGATTACCTACTTGTTCAACCATTCATGGATTATTAGATAAATCTGAAGCAGAATTAGTAATAATCGGAACCGCTAAGAAAGGCTTAACATTTCCATTTTCTCCAATTACTTTAGTAATACTTCCATCCGAAGTTTTACTTTCTTTTATTTGGATTCCAGGAAATCCTGCTTTTCTAAAATATTCTTGAATTTGTTGAGTAGTTCACGTATCTTTGTTAATATTAAATACTTGGTAAGCATTATTAAATCTTTCCATTTGTCCTAAATCAGGAGTACCATCAGATTTAACAGGTAAATAAACTTTTCCAACATCTTCTCCTGTAAATGCAACTTCTGAAAGTAATAAAGGATCAATTTTAGTATCACCTATAAAAACTTTTGATTTGTCCAAAATAGAAGAATAATTATTTTTATCAAAAATACTAGATACTACTGCAGCTTCTAATACTTCTCCTGGTTTTGTTAAACTATATAAAGGTCCAATACCTGTAGCTGTAGCTCTTAAACTTACTTTTGCTTTTGGATTATTAATTTCATAAGTCATTCCCGGCTGGTATAATCTATCATTATGAAATAATTCTGAAGGAGTCAAGGCGATTTTTTTAGAATTATCATCTGTTGTATCTTTTCCTGTTGCTTTTGCTGTTGTTTCAGGAGAAACTTCAATACTTCGACTTTCATCCGTATTTGTTTCTAATATATCTAAAATAAATTGTTCAGGTCTAGCTACCCCATTTAAAGCAGCAGTTGCTCTAAGTTTCTGTTGAGCAGGATTTCCTAAAGTATTTCATATATATCCTAATGCTTTTTCTATATGTGCTCTTTCAGTTGAATTTTTAGTTTTAACTTGAGAGTACTCAGATGGACTATTAATAACTCTATTAAGAATGGACAGTGAATATGCTTGTTCCTTAGTAGGTTGTTTACCTCCAAAAGACGCTGCTAATTCTTGAGATTTAGACTTAGAATAAATTCCTGAATCTTCTGTACTATCAGTTCCTAAAGCAGATACTAAGGATTTTATATGTTCTGTAATTTTATTTAATCCAATTGCATTATCGGCAATAGTAAATACTCCATTTTGTCCTGTCAAAGATTTATTATATTGTCTTTCATATAATAATTCTTGAACACTTAAAAGTTTAGTAGATTCTCTATTTTCAGAATAATCAGCTAAAGATATAGCTTGTATTTTATTATCTTTAGTCTTAGTATAAACTCTTCCATCAGTATCTACTGCAACTTCACCTAAACCTCCTGCTTCTTTTGAACGAGTAATAGCGTCTTTTCAGTAGTCTTTGTTTTGACTAATTTCATTAATTTTAGCCGCAATTTGTAATGTTCTACCTCTATTAATATTACTTAAGAAAGGATTTGTAGAACTCTGTTCTATTTGTACCAATTCAGATACTAATTGATTTACATCATTTACTAATCCCCCTGATTTATATAGCTGCTCTATCATTTTAGAATCTATAACAGACGAAGATTCCGGAGATTTTTCATCACTATTTGAATGTCTATCATCTGAAGATCTTGATGCTGGAGCAGTTTTAACAATGGGAGTGAATGTTGCAAATCCACTCCCCTGTTCCATTTTTCTTATTTTTCTATATTCCATTATTTAAACACTTTAATTAAAGCTTTTTGTAACATTTCATTATTATGCATTATTGCTTTATAAGTTAATTCAGTTTCCTTTAATCGCTTAACATTATTGAATTTATTATTATCAATATCAATTTTCTCTTTCTTTGTCATTTTTCCGCCCTCTTTTCTCCAATACAACATTTGTTGATCAAGATTTAATTTTTGTTGAGCTAATTCTAAAGGTTTCATTTGCAATTTAAGATAATCTAATTTTTTAGTAATATCAGTTTGCCATTGTTTATATTCATCCGATTCTTCAAAAGGTTTGTATTGAGTTCCTCCATTAACACCTCCAGGCATATGAGTTTTATCATAATTCGCCTTATTAGCATTATATGTCGCAAGTGCAGATGCCTTTCCTTTCTCTCCTGCAAAGTCTGTGTATTCATCAGATAAAGATTTTAATTTAGGGTCGTTAGTCATATCAAAATATTTTGCCATATTTTGTTTATATTGATTTAAACCATAATTTTTATCCCAAGCAGTTAATCAATTATTAGTTGCTGTATTTTGAGCATTACGTTGATTTGCATTAGTTAAATGTATTTTTTGCATTGCTTCTGCCGTAAGACCTCTATTTTTACCAAGAGTTTGAGTATTATATGAATCAACAGAAGCATTGTTTTTTAATTGCATTTCTCTAACTTTATCCAATCGTTCCCAATCAAGTGCTTGTCCTTTTTCAATTATTCCGCTTGCTTGTTTTAAAGCTTGTAATCTAATAGCATTTCCTTGATTTAAATCCGATGTTGATGCTGCTATTTTTTTACCTTGAGAATTTACGTCAGCCGCTTGTTTATTTGCAGCTAATGAATAAGGTTTATCAGCTCTTATATATTGATGTGGCATATAAGGAAGTTGAAAAAGTCCGGATGAAATAGCTTTTCTTTGTTCATTTCCTATTCATGCATTTGCACCTAAAGTATTTAAATACATTAAACCATTAGCAATACCTGTAGAATCAAGAGTTCCTTTTAAAGAATCTCATATTCCAGGTTTTTGAATTACATTACTATTAATATTAGTAGTTGGCCCAGTTGCAGGAATTACTATAGGTTTAGTTTCTGCAGCAGGAGTTCCTGTTGGAGTAGTTGTTGTAGTTTGAGTAGATGGAGTTTCTGATTTTAATCCTGTATAATATCAATCCATACCAAATTTATTATGTGAAGGACTTGTTTGATCTTTTAATTGACTAATTAATTCAGGTCTAGTTTCAATATATTTTTGTAATAATTGAGGAGTATTAGAAGGTCATGTACTTACATTAGTTGGGTCTAAACCAGCAGCTTTTAAAATTTCAGGATTCCAATTCTTTTGAATTAATTCATTTGTAACTCCTCCATAATAATTTCCGGTTCTAGGTTGTGACGGAACTGTAAATTGTTGTGTCGCTTTAAGACTCAATCCTGTACCATAATCAACACCTGTATTTTGTAAAGTATTAGTGTATCCTTTTTTTCATGTAGGATTATTTAATGGACCCATTGATGATTGTGCGGCATTTTGATATTTTAAAATTCCACCTTCTAACATTCAATGAGTTTCTCCTGTTCAACCTTTTTTAGATTTATCTCTTGGGGTTGCTTTTTTATTAACCTTATTAATTAATTGTTCATTAACTTTAACTACAGAGGGTTTTTTAAAAGATGGAGGCGGTATAACTACTCCTGACTTAGTAGGGGGTGGCAAGAATTGTTTTGGTTTTTCAGAAGATTTTGTTACTTCTGCTGGTTTAGAAGTTTTTTTCTTAGCTTCAAACTTTTTAGTTCCTCAAGGACTAGCATTTAATCTTCCAACACTTTTAATATCACGCTCAATTATTTTTTTAGCTAATTCATATTCTTTTATACTCCTTGCTTGGTCTTTAAATCTATTATTAACAAATTCTCTAAGTACTAATTCTCCTTCCTCTCTTGGTTCAAGACTATTTTTAAGATCAGATATTTTCTTATCTTTAAAAAAATCATTTATAACTTTTTCTTTTTCGGTAGGATCAGAGATTTTAAGTTTTTCAGATAATTCTTTCTTTACACGTTCAATATGTGTTGTTTCTGCTGCTTTTGTTTCTCAAACTTTACTTTTAAAATTTTTAGGAAGGGATGTTAAAGGACTTGAAAGTTCATGTGTAGTTTCGCCTAACGTAATTTTATGAACAGCTTCTTTTACTGTACTAGGCTCTGTTTGATTTTCTAGCGCTCTTTTATATCTATTTCCTTTAAGAGTATTTCTAGCTGTAGATGCCCCCATTAATAAATTACTTCAGTCAGATGTTTGAGTTCTTCCTAATTTTTCATTTCAAGAAAGATTTTCAGGGGCGGAATTATAATCTTTAATAATACCATAACCTCCAGTTCCAGCAGTCCCTCCGATAAAAGCAGTTCTAGCTATTCCACTAACAGTTTTATTATTTAATAATTTAGAACTTTTATCTATAACAGCTTTTCCTGTAGTTTCTATTGGTTCTTTAATTCAATTATTTGCTATTCTAGATACTTTTGTTATATTTTGATTTTGAATACCATGAGCAATTCCTAAATCAGCTTGAATTAATTTAGTTCCTTCTTTTTTAAGAACATTTCCAGCATCATCAATATAGCCAGCATTTTTTAAGATTAATTTTGTAGGTTCATCTAATGATGCAACATTATCCGCATTGGCTACTGCTTTTAATATTTTACTACCTTCTCCTCCTAAACTTTTAGAAATATTTGATACTTTTAAAGTAGATTCTAAAAGAGCTTTTGTTCCTAAATCTACAGAAGATTCAGACTTTTTCGCTAATTTTATTAATGCTTCCGCTTTTTTACCTGCTGTAGTAAGATCAACAGCAAAATCTGCAGCTTTGCCTATTTTAGCAGCTTCTACTCCTACTTTTAAGGCTTTTAATCCTCCCGCACCAAAAAAAGCTAATGCTGTAAAACCTAAATTCATTCCTAAATTTACGGAAGTTTCTCCAAAACTTTTACCTTTATTAATATCGTTTACTAAATCAGCCACAGTACTAACTGCTCCTCCAATAACACCTATTCCAGGAATAAATGAAGCTGTTGTTCCGGCTAAAGATATAGCATCCAAAGTGTTCATATTTTTAAGCATCCCTTCCGCACTTACAGCCGGTTTATTACCTGGAGCAGTAGTTTGAGTAGTATTTGGTTTTGGAGAATATTTTGCATTATATTCTGCAAAAGACATTCCTTTTTGTGCTTTAATTACTCCGCCCAATTTATTAGTAGGAATATTATTATTTTTAAAAATTTCTCTTAATTCAGCATAAGTTGCTAAGGCTTTTCTTTTATCTTCTCCAGGTTTAGCTGTGGCTATAATATGTTTCATATATCCTGCCAACTTTTGCATTTCTCCCACAGAAGAATAAGTACCATCTTTAATAATAGCTTGTTTTTGTTCAGCTAAAGATGTTAAAGCATCAGTTAAACTACCATAATCATTATTTGTAGGTATAGAAGATAAAGGATTGTCAACATCGTTTAAAATTGCATCATAATTTTCTATATTAACATCATAATCAGGTTTATATCCTTTAATTCATAATTTAGGATATGTTTCACCCGTAGAGGAAGTATATACTCCTTTGTCATCTTTAGTTAAAGTGATTTTTCCTTTAGGAGTGTTAAATTCAATATATTTTGTATAATCTCTATTTTCTCCTAATTTTGCATGAGCTACATCTTTACTATTTCTTGAATAACCTGTTGCTCTACCTCAACCTTGTAATTGAGGAATATCTAAACCTCTACCTCTATCATTTTCGTCATTATCTTCATCGGAAGCTTTATATTTTCCTTCGCCATATTGAAATCCAGTTGTATAATCTCCTCCTCAAGCTTTACCTGTTAAAGGATTAAATTGATCAAATTCTGAACCATTAGATTGAATAGGATTTCCTTGAATGTCAATAGCAATTTGTTGTCCTCCGGGAGCTTGAAACATAAATCCTTTTTTATTAAGAATATAATTATTAAAAGCTTCTATTTGATCATTAGAATATCCTGCAGGATTTAGTCTTTCTACAGGGACATAGCCTGCATTAAGTAATGGATTGGATATGTTTGGTAAAAGTCCTTTTCCTTGTAAATCTGTTGAATATTTATTAGCTTGCGCAACATCGTTAGTTTGTTTTGTTTTAGCATCTTCTTCTGCATAAGTTGCCAAATCTACATCATTTACTAGAATATGATTAGGATTTCATCCTAATTTACGAGCTATAGGAACTACTTTATCTCAATTAGCAATATTTCCATCACCAAGAGCTGCACGTAATTCATTTATTTTGTCTTTATCAGCATAATCATATTTATCTATATCTTTATCCCAACCTAATTGATATTTATCAATATAGTCTTTCATATTAGTTAAATACTCTTTTTGCCTTAAATCATTTGTTTTAAGTTTTCTAAAATCTTGTCTGAAAACATCAGGTCCTCCATAAATATCATCTACAAGATATTTATCATAATCTCCGATATTTATTGAAGTTTTTGTTGGAGTAGTAGAAGTAGTAGAACTACTTCCTTGTATATTTTTATGTGCCCCTGCATAGATAGCAGCAGCAACTGACATTGCATCTTGATCATCATTAATTTTAAGTTTTCCTGTAAATCAATTTGATTTTACATCATCAGGACTTCCTTGAAATTGATTGCTACCAGGTCCTGTGATTATAAATTTTTGAGCAACTTGGTCTGCGGTAAAAGAATTACCAGAAGTTGCACTAAAATCTCTTAGTCTAGTTAATGCATCTCTAACTTTTCTTTCGTCTTTGCTCTTTAGGTTATAAGACCCCAATTCTGTATTCAATGCTTCATTTAATGCAGTTTGGTCTATATTACCTCCAGGCTGTAATTTTTTTACTAGTGCCATATATTTGTGTTTTTATTATTTAAAGAAATAAAGGGAAGACAGATAATTCTGCTTCCCTTTAGAGGTAGGCTTATTTTCTGCCTATTAAAACTAATTTTCCGCCTTTTTTAGCGTATACAGGTTCGCCTTGTGAAGCTTCTTCTCCACCTCCTGCGGCGCCTTGTAACATCTGCATTATAATCTGAGCTAGCATTGCTGCTGCTTCAGGACCTAATTGTTGAATAATCTGTTGTGCCATTGCAGCAATTTGTTCTTCTGGTCCACCACCTTGAGGTTGTCCGCCTTGTTCAGGTGCAGGTGCACCACCTTGAGGTGCCGCTTCAGGAGCTGGTCCACCCATTTGTAATTTTTTTACAATCATTGTTTTAATTAATTTTTGGATTCTACATACTCTGCAGGAGTTTCTGATTGTACCTGCAAAAATTTAAACATTCTTTTTCCTAATGCTTTATAATCATTCTCCTTTTCTGTTGTTGCTGCTTTCTTAGCGAATTTAATTAATGTTTTAGTATTCTTGCGAGAAAAAATTCTCTCACCGCCATCTAATTCCATCTGTGTTTCTCCACTAGAATCTAACACTAACATCTTATCTGTCTTTTTTATTTGTTTATTATCAGGTTCAAAGTCTAACTCATCGCCTTCTTTAATACCTGATTTTTGATTTACTTCTAATACATAAGTACATTCAGCTTCTAATAAAGTAATATCATTTGGTTTTCCTTCGTAAACTGCTGTTACTTCTAATTCATCATCTATAAAGATAATATCTAAAGGAATTTCTGTATCTTTCATTCAGAATCCTCGAACTTCATTTTTATCAAACATAAATAACATTCCTGTTCCTTCTTGTAATTCAATTCGTCCTTGTAATCCTTCTTCTTGTTCTTCCTCAGATTCAGCTAATTCAACCGTGTATTGCTTATCAGCTATTTGTATTTTTATTTTTTTCATTGAGCAAGTATATTAGTTATATCGGGTAATTTCCCTCCTATTTGTTTTTTAACAATTAAGTCAGAAGATTTTCTTTTAATAGATTTTATTTTATCAGAACTGCCATCATCATAAGTATTAATAGTGTACATTCCTTCTCCTTGATGATTAGCATCATTATTTCCCGCATTTATATATACTCCTCTCGAACTAAGTAATTTTTTATCAATAGGATAAGATAATTCAGGAGTTTGTCTTGGTTGTAAAAGATTGGTATTAGAAGATTGATTAAGTTTAGGTTGTAACTTTGGTACTTGTGCTAATGTAATAGGATTAGTAGGCTTTTTATATATAGCTCCAACATGACTAAACTTAGGGTCTGCCATAACACCTATAGGTTTATTCTTATTTCTTATAAAATTATTTTTAATAATTGATGGAATATAAGGATTATTAAGATATTCATTAATTGAATATCTATCAAAGTCAGGATTATCTTGTTGAAATTTCACACCATAATTATATTCAGATAAACTATCCTGATATGCTTTATAAGCAGGGTCATTTCTACTATATACTGTTGGTCCAGATATTACTTTTAAGCCAGTTTGACCTTTTTTAATCAGTCTTTTATTCTTAATAGCATCATTATATTGAACTTGTGCTCCATCTTGGAGTTTTTGTTTCTTTGTTTTAGATTTTATTTGATATTTCATATTTCCTCCACATTTAAATTGTTTAATTATGTTTCCAGTCTTATCAAATTCAAATCCAACTCTTACATCTAAGGGTTTTCCTATACCTAACAGTTTTCCTACTTCAATTTTTTGTACTAATGGTTCAATTTTATTCTTAATTACTTGAGGAACTCATTTTTGTTTAATTTTAAATTGCTGATAAGGATTTAAATCTCATATATCATTTGCAATTGCTTGTACATTTCCATTTTCTAAAGGTTTAAATTTTCAGTTAAATCCACCCATAGTGCCAAAATAAGATGCATCTGAATCTAATAATGTATAGTCCTTAGTTCTATTATCAGTTAATATATTTCATCTCCCTAAATTAGAATCTTTATTGGCAACTAAATTAATATTTTCTTTTAATTCTCTTTCAATTGCAGCTTTATTTGTAAATTCTGGTTTAATTGTATAAACAGTTTTCTTATTAGTACTTAAAGGACTTACGGTATACATTGGGTGTTTAATTTGAGGTTTTCCCAAATACATATCTCAAGTTGTATACCTATTATTTAATTTTATGGGAGAGGTATTAGAAAATTCCTTGGGAGCCAAAGGATCAATTGGTCGTATTCTTAATTTATCCCTATTATTTAAAGCCTTTTTAATATTTGGCTCACTAATTACTGATGATCTTCTTTGTCCAGTACTTTCTATTAAATTATTTATAGCATCTTCGTATTCAGTTCCTGATAATTTCTTTTGTCTTAAGTTTTTAAAAGCCACTGCTATATCATCATCATATCCACTAAGAATTTTTAATCATTCCTTAGAACTGACATAACTTGGATTTTTTCCTCCAAAGATGGCTCCCTTTAAATCACTAAATTTACCACCAGTAATTGTCATGCCACCTTGAGCACTGCCATAACCAAAGGGTTCTATTGCTTTTCTTATTGGTTCTTTTCATGGTCAATTAAAAGTTTTCTGTTGTGGAAGAATGCCTTTTTTGTCTAATGTTTGATTTAATTTTAGTAACTCCTGTTCAGTTAATAAACGTTCGGCGGGATTAACTAAATTTTTTCCTGCTGCTAATGTTGAGTTTATAACTTTATCAGTTATTCCTGGCAATTTTCCCACTTTATTAATTAATAGGATTGGAAGAGCAGCACCTATAACTTCATTAGAAAAATTTGTAGCCTGTCTATTAGATTCTCCAGTTAAGTTAGGATACATTCACATATTTGCAGGATTAACAACATCTTTTCTTCTTAAATCAGAAGATGGTAAATCTATTGCTCCATTTTCTTTTGCTGATACTTTTCCTTGCTTATCAGTTTGTGCTTTATATTGAGGGTCTGTATCATATTTATACCTATGAGGTGATTGTTTATACTTTTCCTTAAAAGCAACTTCAGATTTAGTTTTTATTGCTGTTTGATAATCCTGCTCTTTTTGATTATCCCTAAGTCCTTGTTGTAATTGTATTAAAGCTTGTTGTGGATATACCGTTCTTGTATTATCTTGAATTGTAACTAAAGGAGAAAAAGGTCTTTGATATTTAGGTATATATTTCATTAGTTAACTTCCTCCAAAAGTCCAGTCTTGTCTAAAGTATTCTCTAAAATTTCTTCAACTAAAAATTTACCACATTCTATTTCTAATTCTGCTTTCTTTTTAGTATCTTCTGTATCATTATATTCTTTAAATCATTCTTCTAATTGCTTAGTAGTGTCTATATGAAATATAACTTCATTTCTTTCTATTTCTGCATGTTGAACGATTTTATCGCCTTCTTCATAAGTAATAACAGGAATACCTTTTGATGTAACTTGTTCTGCAAGGTCACCTTCATAATGATTTTTATGTGCATGTAAAGCGCCTTCAGGAATTATATTAACTTTACCACCTAAAGCTAAAGTTGTAGTATTTATTGCCATACTTCCTTCTTGGGCTTTCTTAACATTTCTTAAAGCTTTTTTCTTTATATTAGAAAGTTTTGCAGGATTAATAGTTCCTCCTTTTTTAGCGGAAAGGACATTAGGATTAATTCCTCCTTGTAATTGTTGATAGTTTTTAGTAGCAATATCACCATAACTATTTGAAGCAGCCAGCTGATTTTGTGAATCTCCATAAGAAGCATTACCTTTTAATAAATTAGTATTTGCTATATTCTTATTCTGTTTTGCATATCTATCATATTTCTTTCCACTTCCTGTTATTGCAAATTTACCTGCTGTTTCCATTCCAGGAGTATAACCTTTCATATTAATAGCATCGGTTCCAGAACTCTTAAGAGTTTTTCCACCATACATATTAATTTTACTTAATCCTGCAACAATTCCTGTTGCTGCAATTGCTCAAGGATTTCCTGTTTTCATAGCAACTTTAAATGCTGTACTAGCACCTTTATCAAAACCTGCTGCACCACGTGCTAAATTAGCGTCTGCTCTCTTTACTCCTAAAGCACCTAATCCGGCGTCTATTAATTCAGGAGCACTTCCTGCAATCTCTGTTCCCATACCTTTTAAGCTATCTAAAAATCCAGTTCCTTTTCCTGAAAGATTTCCACCTCCAGGTTGAAACATTTTAGCTGTATCACTTAATTGTTTAGGAAACATTGAAGAAACAACAGGATTGGTAGATTTTGGTTGCATTAATGATACTGTACTCCTCTGTTGAGGAACAGAAGATGTAACATTCTTATTAAAGAAATTTGTTATATCTTCTATTCCTGTTAAAAGGTTTTGTTGAGGAGCTCATATATTATCTCCTCGTTGATGTTTTTTAATTAATTTTTTCTTCATATTATGCAAAACTTACCGCAAAATTAGAACGAATAGCATTTACTATTGCGTATTTGCTACCATCATATTTGACTCTTATTTTAATATATTTGTCCCTTATTCTCATTTCCTTATTAGGAAGAAACATTAATGTAGAAGCACTAATATAACAATAAGGGAAACTTATTGGCTGTATTTGTACATCTCACGCATCTTCTAAATATTGCATATTACCTTTCATTCTTCCATACTTCTTTATGTCCATACCCATTTGATAACTATCTACTAATTTTTCTTTAGTTTTGTTATGTTCTCTAATAGTTAAATCTCTTAAAGTAGACATATTATAAGCTGTTCCTGGAGTTGGTTTAGTTCTTGTTTTAAAGAATGATAATGGATTATTAACATCAAATGATTGTAAGAAAATATAAGGAAGTTTTTTAACATCAGTTTTATCAGTTAAATATTCTTTATATCTTAACTTAACATTGTCTTCAGTAGCTACTGTTGTGTAAGTTGTTAATGTTACCCCATCAATTGTTGCTAAAGTTACATCATTTAATTTAACAATTAAGTCTTTGTAACTGAATCAATCAAATCCTTCACCAACTATTTCGTAATAGAATGAATCGGGTTCAACTAAGTTAGATATAATCTTTAAATTATTAAAGATTTTTTGTACTCCTGGAATAGTAGCTACAACAAATTCATATTCAAATGGATGTTGTTCATCATATCAGTAAGCAGGAAGAATATTTCCGGCTTCTTCTACTACTCCAGCGAACCCATGCTTATACAATTTATTACTTGCGGAAGTATGTTTAGTTTGATTTGCAAAGGTATAAAAAAGATTATTAATATTTTCTGAAAACTCCGGAATTCATGTATACTGAGTTGTTCACTTTTGTAAAAGCTCATTTCAACATAAATTTCATACTTTATCATTATATCTAAACACAAACATAATATCATGTTTAAAAGCATTATAATGTGTTTTTATAAAATTAACATTAACACTTCTATCTTTATCAGATTCTCGTAAATTAATATTATCATTTAAAAACTTTTGAACTTTTAAATCAGATATATTTTCAAAAGTTTCTCCGTCAGTTCTTCATATTTTTTTACCAACAGAATCAATTCCATAAATAAATCTTGATGTTTTAGTAATGGATTCTGGTCATAAACTTCCAAATGTATTAGATAGTACTTTCGGATTTTGAGGAAGTACAGTTGCAGTATTAATGTAAACATTCTCACCTTGTGCATTAGTCATCATTGCTCTTTCATTAACAGGAATTAGTAAAACTCCATGTTCCATAACAGCAATTAGTTTTCCATATCATTCTACTAATTTTACTAAACTTCCATATTCTCTTGTATAATCTAAATAATTTTTAGATTCAAACACTCTATTTCCATTAGTAAATATAGAGTTTTGTAATACATTAGAATAGAAAATACGTGTGGCAAAATTTGTTTTAATGAATGGTACATCAGGAATTTCAAAATAGTATTTATCTCCTAATGTTTTACTTATTCCATTGTTAATTACATTTGATTCAGGTAAGTGATTGTTTTTATCCATAGATTGTAAAGGATAGAATCCTCTTTTTTGTCTATGTAGAGCTTCTTCCATTGGTCGTGAGAAATCTAAATCTCTCATTGCTAAATTTACATTACTGCAAATTTTAAATGTTGCCCAATGTCCTAAACCTACTGCATTTATATCAGGTTTGTTAATTTTTTCAGCTCCAAATAATCCATTTCTTTCTGAATATTTTTTAAACTTCTTTTGATCGGATTCTAATATACCTGTATATGAAGCTGTATCTGTTCCAGTACCAAGATCGTCTTTTCACTCAGGCTCAAATACATTTTTATATGTAAATAAAAGTAGAAGTTTATGGTAAGTTAAGGCAACTGCAGTAGCTAACTCTTGTGGATTTCCATTATTATCAATTACTTGAACCGATGCTTTACTTTTAATTTTGAAATGTTTTGCCCATGTATAAGGGTCAACAATTCTTTTATTAGTAGGAAGTTCAGTATCTATGAAATTCCAATGCATTCTATGTGTATAAGTATTTATATAACAGTCTCCTCTGAATATGTAATCCGAAGAATATTCTGTTCCATCAATATTTATATCAGTTCAGCTTGTTCTATCACTTATAGGTAAGAAAGGACTTGCATCATTATATCTTAATAAGAAATATTCTTTTCAATAATTTTCAAAATTATAATCTTTTTGAAATATATTATAATATAATCCTGCAGTAATATTGTTAGTACTACATCCTATAAAGGTATTAAATTCACCTCTTACTTTAGAAGTAGTTCCATTTCAATCAGTTGTACTTGAAGTAGTTAAATCTTCATAATTACCAAGATTTGGATCAACATGCTTATAAGCAATGATTGCATCACCTGCTTTAGAACAGAAATCATAGGTATTATTTCTAATTAATTCAATTCCTGGTTCAACTAAAGTTAATTCCGAATTAAATGATTGTAAATTAGTTACATTTGACTGTAAATTTTTAAGTGCAAAACTATCTCTATCCGATTCATAGTTATTAAAAACATCAGATGTAGGTCTATATTTAAATTGTTTTAGGAAATATTCAGAAGAATTAAAGAATGTATTAAAAGTTGTAGTTTTAACACAGGCCTCAGGACATAGTAAAGCATTTTGCCATACATCTGCATTTTCTACTTTAAATAAATCGCCACCTAATATTTGACTTGCTCCACTTGGTTTTATAAATGATTCTGCAAAATAATTATAACTTAAAGACTTACTAGATTTAGTACCTTTAAGTAAAGGGATGTTAGCTTTCTTACTTGTTCCTATACCAACTCCTTGAGCTAATATTGTAGGAATACGTTTCTGTCTAACAAAGAAAAATCCTTTAGTTAAATCTTGTAATCCATCTATAAACTTTCCATCTCCAGGAATTACATTATCATTAAATAAGAATTGTAATCCTAAAGGTTTTATAGTATCTGTTCGATTGAACATATTATATGTGTTACAATCAATCTTGAATACTCCTTTAGCATTTTCCGGATTTAATGGATCATCAGTTGTTTCAAAGATATAATCTTCTCCATAATTAATTGGAGCATTTAATGCAAATGAAGTAAACATAGTAGCAGTATCAAGAGATTTAATACCTCTAATATTAAATACAGGAGATAAAGTATAATTATTAAGAATATAAACTACTCCAACTCTATATATTTCTTCATCTCAATATCCTAATTTATAATAAATATTTTTAGCATTAAAATATTCATATCCATTATTTAAATAAGCTTCATTATATAAGTTATCAAGATTGCCAATTCCTTCTGTATCGTATACTACTTTTGGAGTAATATGTAAACTATATTTTTCAAGAGTTTTAAATAGTTCATAATCATTTGTAACATTACCTGCAAAAGTAATATTTTGACAATTAGGTAAAGTTTTAACTGAATCAAAATTAGCATATTGAACATTAATATCATCTATTGATATTTCTTCGTGGTTTTCGTATCCTGTAATAGTTAAATCAATATCTCTATTAGTTATTTTAAACTTATCATTGATTTTATAAGCTTTTACTATTTCTTGATCTCCATCACCTGTTGATCTTGTATAATAAACATTTACATAATCATAAGCTAAGTCTAAATTATTAATTTTAAATTTAATAAGTTTATAACTAATTTCATCTTGTTGTCCACCACGAATAGCTCTTGGAGTATTAATTGAACCTATATGACAAACTACTTTTCCTGATTCAGCAATAAAATCTGATTCATTTCCATCAGAATCTGCTAATCTAAAATAGAATGTATAGTTTCCTATTTTCATAAGACCTCCATCTTTTATTCCTAAGAAGTCTATTGTAGAAATAGTTCTAATTGATTTTACTAATCCAGCTTCTATTTTAAAATTCTCTTCTGAATAAATATTAGTATCAAGATTACCTTTTCTATCTGCAACTGAATAAGTCATAGTATTAGTTTGGTAAAATCTTGAATTAACTATTTTAGGAGGATTTACTTGATCTGTTATAATCAAATTTATAGAATCATCATAAGATACTTCAGTTTCTATTGTAACTGGTTCAGTAATATTAATTCCTGCTTTTTGACTATTTATACTTAATGCAACTAATCCTGATGAATTATCTTCACTTGGATTAGGATTTTGTAAGTTTTGGAATGGATTATACTGATATACGAGATTCCCTTCAAGAGGGAATCCGTACATTGCATTATCCAAATGTATTGTTATTAAGGGTAAAGGCATCAGTATAATTATTAAAGTGTATAAGTTTCTAAGAGTATTGCATCACCTATAAGTACTACAGAATCTGCTATATTAATATAAGTTGTTTGAACTGCAGCAGATGAAAACGTTACTAAATAAGTTGGATCTCCTAAAGTTGAATCATAACTAAATACAACATCACTTTCTCCTCCAACTATATTAACATTTTCTGTAGTTGGGGAAAATGTTACATTAGTTTGTTCATTTGTAAAATTAGTAAAACTAATATTTAAAGAACCTATTGGAACATTTACAGTAAAGAAATCTTCATAATCTGTACCACCAGGTACTATAGGATTTCCAATCATATGTAAATCAATTACAAATCCATAAGTAATTTCTTCATCAACTAAAGTATTACCTATATAATCATAAGCATCAATTATTCCATTCATAGACGAACTAGGACTAATAGTGTAATTTACTCCTGGAAGTATAGGGAATGTAAAGGTAGTAGGTCCTGTTGCAGTTCCTACTATTGAAGTAGCTCCTTGCATTACAGTAATTGGTATTGTTGCTCCATAAGTAGCATTAACATTTACAGTTAAAATTACAGTTGTACAAGTAACATCATAAACTTTAACAAGAGTTGCTTCTAATAAGCTAATAACATAATCTCGAATATTAGAGTTTAACATTATTGGACCTTCAGAGGCTAATTCAGCCAAACCAGTTAATCCTATTGTATAACTTCCTAAATAATTTCCTCCTACATTAGGAGTAATATTATCATTATAAAATTGATAAACGTCAGTTCCTGCAGGATCTAAATTACTATCAAGATTTTCATCATTGTTATTAACTAAATCAAGATAATCAGCAATTCTATATCCTGTATTTCCTACTTCACATAAATTAGTAGCAGGTTGAGTAATAAATTTAACTCCTGCCATTTCACTTGTAATTAATTGACTTCCTACAATTGTATGTAAATCAAGAAATTGTTGTGGAATATCAACTTTATCAATTTCTACTCCATCAAAATAAAAATCAGGAATAATTTTATATCTCATAGTTTTTCCATTGTAAGTTCCAGGAATAGTATCATCAAAACTTATTATAAATGATGTTACATCTTGATTAGTTAATACTGTTGTAGTTAAAACAACTTCTTGTGTATTAGGTTCACTGCCGTCAGAAGTATAATAAATTGTACAAGTATTCGGAGAAATTCCTTGATTTCATTGTGCAGTTTCTGTATATGTTAAACCAAAATTAACTTCATAATTAGGATCGGTATAATCAACTCTTATTGAAGATAATTTAAATACATCTAATTCTTCTAATTCAACAGACGTAACTAATTTACCTTTAAAATTATGAGGACAATGGTAATTAAAATTATTATCATTAAATCAAAATCGTGGAGGTCCAGTCATGTTTAAATCTTCTGCATCATTTTGACCAACATATTTAGCATATTGTTCCCAAACATTGTCTGTTAAATCTATATATCCATTTGTTAATTGATGATATAATTTAACTTTATAAATATTTTTATAACTTGCTGGATTCTTAGTAGCTACTTTATTTGTGACATCGTATGTAAACGCATCATAAGAAATATTATCAGTAACTAATGTACTTCCTATAACTTTATGAAAATTAACATAAACACCGGCTCTAAATATAGATCTATTTATTATTTTAGGTTTGTATAATTCTAATTTAAATTCTTCTCCAGGAGTAGCAATTTCGTTTACTAAATCAAAATCTACTGAGGTATCAAATATATCAGCATTAATTATTTCAGGACTTGGATAACTTCCAAATTCTACACTTCCATATTTATTAATAAAATCTTTTTCAATTCCTATATATAACCAATTTTCATCACTTATTGTAGAAGTTGGAAGATTATTTCCTCCTGCAGTTAAACATTCAAAATAATAATCAACATCTAAAATTGTATTATAAACAATATCTCCTACTGCATAAGGTACTTCTGTATCATATAAAGAGGTTGTATTAGTAGGGTGTTTTCCTGATATAATATACAATACTCCGCCATATTCTTTAATTCCTAAAGGATAAAATCCTTGTGTTAAATGTACATCAGTTTCTAAATATTTTATTGTAGTATTACCTGCATCTGTTTGTAAAGCTAGTTCATCTCCATTAAAAGTGATAAATCCACTATTTATAGCATCTGTAAGTATATTAGCCGGAGTTGTTAAAGGATTAAGGTCGTAATTAACCCCACCTTCAAAAGTATTAACTGCTTCTTGTCTCATATTCTTTTATTAATTGTTTTCATGTGATAGTAGAAGCAGTAAATTGTCTGTCTAAAGCCTCTCCAATATATTCTACATCTCTTAATTTAAGCTGCTCAGCTCAATAAGATCATCCTTTAAAATCTTTTCTTTTAAATCTAAATACATATAAATGCTTTGCTTTATAATATATTTCTTCTTTAATTCTTCTTGGTATTATGTTGGTAAAATGTAAAATAGTTCTTGCTTTTTTATTAGCTTCTGCCCATCTTTCAAATGCAACATCATTTAATCCGATATAATAATAACCATCAAATGGTGGTCGTTTTCATCCTTCTATCTTTCGTAATTTTTTATCACGACGAATACTATACTCTTTAATCTGCTTATCAGGTTTTAAATATATTGCTCCAATATGAGCCACGCAGTTAATTTTTTTTTTCGTTTGGATAGATATTGCACATCCATATTTTATTGCGCTGTGCATGCGTCTAAATCCGTGTAGCACTAATTTTTTGACTTCAATCTTGGATAATTCTGAAAATTTTTCATGAATTTTTGGCAAAAAATCATTAATTGTTACATCTTTAATACTGTAATATTTGACTCCAGAATTAATCCCTGTTAAAAATTTTTGCTTTAATTCACCGCCCATATAGATTGGATAAGCCTTTTGATATGCCTTAGTCTTAAAATAATATCTTAGTGCATATCCTGTAAAATCTGATTCTATAAAATCAATCTCTCCGAATCGTCCATTCTGTCTTTGTTCCTCAAACATATCTCCTGTAACAATTTCAAAATCAATGTAAGATTCTGAAACACAAGGAATTACAAATCGAGTTCTATTGTCAAGAACATAATGTAATATTAATCCTATTGCATATTTAAAAGGATCGGAAATTGCATCTTCATAACTGTTAGTACTTCCATACCTAGTAATAAATCATCTTCATTTTCTATCAACTACCGACTTAGGAGTGTTCGTAAACAACTCCTCAGTCGTTAGTCCATGATTAAATAACATTCTCATGTATAATGTTTCTTAGCGAATTGGTTTAAATGATTTACCAAATCTTTTTCTATCTCAAGATACAGATACATTTAAGATTTCATCCATTTCATTTTGATTAATATATTCAGGAACTCTTGCTTGTGTACATAAACTTTTTCATTTTTGTTCCATAACTTGAGACATTTGAAATGTATTAGCATCTCTAGTTAATCTAGCTGCTTTAAAATCACTTACATATGCACAGAAAGCTGCTATTGCATCTACTTCTTTTGCAGATAAGTAAGGTAATCCATCTTCATCAGCAACAAAACCTTTATATAGTATATTAACTTTATTAAATTTGTCTGAAAGTTTTAATTGATTTCCTTCTTGTCTATATTTAATAAATTTACCACCTGAATACAATGTTCCTGTATTATATTTTCTTGATTCAATATAACCTTCAATCCATCCATTTTGTGTATGTCCGGCTAAATGTTGATTAGAAGTTTTTTGATAATCTTCATAATCTGCAGTAACTGCCTCAATAATATCTACATTACAAGGAAGGTCAACATACCATTCATTTAAATCATTTTGGGTAGGTTCTACTTGATATTTATATAATTTATATTGTTTGTTTCCAATTTTATCTCATGCTATTACTCCTAATGTTTCAAATTCATCAGGATTAAGCTCCAAGCCATATAATTCACGGGCTTGTGTGTATGCAGTGTGAAAAGAGTATTGTGCCATTATCGTGGAGCTTGAGTATTAGGTTGAGGTGGTTGTAAAAGTTGTCTGTAATATCTAATTTTCTTCTCTGTAAGTCTTTTCTTGATTTCAGCAGATAAAAATGAATAATTATCTATTTCATCTCCAGCACAACAATCATATTGTAATAATTGTCTTGGATCTTTAAAAATAGCAATTACGGATATTTTTTTAAGTAATGGTGCATTATAAATTCATGCATCATACATATTATTTTCATTCGGAGTAGGCTCAATATAAACAAATGGTTTCTCACTCCCTCTTCTTAAATATTTATGATACTGTCATGCTGTATTTGTATATACTTTAAATTGCACATTTCGATCAATACTTCCACAAAATTCTACAGATTCTTGAGCTAAATCATTTACAATTTGAGGAAGTTCAAAATGAGCTATTGGAGGAGAATAAATTATACCACTACAAGGACATTTATCTAATGATTTACAATCAACATCAATACAATGTATTCCCATTAATAAATCATTTCTAGGTACTAAATTCTTCATAGAGTATTCTTTTATAATCTGAAGTCTTTCATCCAGGACATCATCTATAAGTTGCTCTATTGATATAGTGGGAGTACTTGTAAATCCAACTAATCCGCTAACTATATCATTATATATTGCTGAGGCTAATTTTTCTATCATATAGGTAAAATAAAAAAGGGGAAGGCAGTGAATGCCGCCCCCTTTAGGTTTTGATTAATTTAAATTAAGCTGTCATTACAACAGTAGTATCTTTTACTAATCCGTCAACACTTACTGTTAAACCAATTGTATCAGTTGCTACAATACCGTGACCAGAGGCAAAAGTTAATATTCCACCAGGTGTAATTGTTACTTTTGTAAAATCAGCTCCACTTCCACTTGCATCAACATTACCTGCAGAACGTAGTGCATAAACCACATTCGTTAGACCACTCGGAGTAGTCGTAGCTACTAATTGTACTCCATTTGCGCCAGCTGCTGTAGTTACTGAAGCAGTTGCAATAGTTACATTGGTTGCTACTAAAGCAACTGTGTCAACTGCAATACTTGCAGCTGTTATAGCAGCTTCAAATCCTGAAACTAAGTCAGATTTAACATAGAATACATGAGTAGTAACAGATGTTCCACCTGAAACAATACCATCAGTTCCATCTTTAGTTACATTGTAACGAAGGACATACTCTGAATAATTTCCACCAAGAATAGGTCTTTCTTCTTTAGAAATACCAAATGGTCTAGCGTTATCAAGAGTTTGAAGCATAACACTTCTTTGCATCCAAGCATCGTCTCCGAATCCAACTTTACCAGCAGTTGTTACACTGAAAGTAGTTGAAGATACATTTTCATATTCAGGTTGAATAAGACTGTTAGGTGAAGCAACTTCTTTAGAGATAACCATTGATTGAACTCTTTGGAAATTATCTTTACAAGTAATAACAACGTCTGCTCCACTAGCTGCGGCAGTTATATAACTTTGTCCAAATCTATTTTTCAGAGAATTTAATTGAGCAACTAAAGCAGTTGCATCAGTTGCTGCAGTATTAGTTGCAATAACTTCTACTGAAATTGGTTTCAAAAAATCTAACGTATAGTTAGTATATTCTGATTGGGTTGATTGAGAAAGTTTCAATACGATATCTAATCTTGCTACTAATCCAGCTGCAATTTGTGGAATGGTAACTTGTGCTACTTCTTTAACGCCAGCAGCATATGGACGTTTGTAAATACTTACAATGTTGGCTTTTTTGAAATTTCCAACTTTTCTTACATCTAAACCGGCTGTAGATCCTACATATTTTGCAATTGCTGAACCTGCACTATCTAACATTTGATTTCCATCGTAATCTAGGACATACGCCGAATTAATAACATTTGTTGTCGTGAATTGATACATGTTATAATAAATTTATTTTTTTATAAAGGGTTATCTAGTTTGTTGTTGCAATCCAATGGACTGATTAACTGGAATATTTGTTTGTAATCTTGGGTCACTTCCGTTTTCCATTAAGTATTTTACTAATTCATTAACTATTTCTTGACAAATATAATCAGGAAATTCTAATAATTGTGATATATCTTCTACTGAATCTAATTCTTCTTGAGTTAAAATAATATATTGTGGCGCCTTAAAATAATCTATATATACTTTTGATAAAGTAAAATATCTATCATCTGTCCCATATCTTATTTCCATTCGAGGTTTAGTAATATTTCCATATCTATATTTGGGTACTTTAGTTATTAAAGTAGACATATCTTGTGTTGAAGTAGAGGTTACAGTTACGAAACTTCCTGTTTCTGTAATTGAACTTACTCCTTCTACATAAGCATTAGTTGTAGCTAAATAACTATAACTAGTTTCATCATTTGTTATAATTTCAGTAGAAATACCTAAATGAGTTAATCCTGCTCTAAGTGTTGTTAAATCCTTAAATTCCGATCAAATTGATGGAACCGCAGCATAAGTAAAAGTAGTTGTTATTCCATTTTTAATAACAATTAAAGTTGAGCTGCCCGGAGTTCCAAATAAGATTGAAAATGTTGGATATTCAGGAATTACAGAAGTTCATTCTTCAGTAATCGGATAGGAATTATCAGTATTTACATTATTAATATAGAAATATGGATTTTTATATGAGGGTCTCATATAATAATTTGTAATTAAATGGGGAAACATATCAGCTGTTAACCTTTTTGTTCCATAATTTAACTTACTTCCTACATTATAACATTTATATTTTGCTTTAAGTGTATATTCTACAATACAATTGCGTATATGTACATAATCGTCTGGTAAATTTACTTCATATACATTTCCATATAGATTAGAAGTTCCAAAATCAGTAGTTAATATTGGCGTTAAGACAGCTGTCGATTTTAGAACCCTAAGATCATCTGATTTTTGTTGGTTAGTATCATATAAATTATATAATTTATTAAAATATTGTCCAACTGTTTTGTTTCCAAAATAAATAAAATCTTCTAAAAGTAGACTAGGAGCCTTAACCTTATTTAATTCTATTAATAAGTATTCATACAACTGTCTTGATGTCATGTGTTATTATTTTTTAGTTGCTTTAGTTTTAGGTTCAACTACAGTGGGTTCATCGTAATGAGGAATACCTGTTGTAATATCTGCTTCTATTTCAGCAATTTCAGTTTTTGTTAATAAATTAGGATATGTTTCTCTTTTTATAGAGTCAACTAATTTTTTAAAACGAATATCTCGTAAAAATGTAATGGTAGCTTCAATCGAACCTCCAAGCATTTTATCATCATATTTATAGATACCTTCTGATTTACGGATTACTCCTCTATCAACAGCGTCTAATATGAATAAATGCATTTTCCAATCTTCTCCTTCGTATAGGTCAATAATTTTCTTTGGGGTTTTTTCTGCAATCTCGACTAGGTAATCAAGAATGTCAGCAGGAATAGCTGTATTTAGGTTTCGACCTAATACTCTACATTTTTTAATTCTTTCAGATTCAGAATCTTCATAGATATATGATAAAGCACGATAAACATATTGTTTCTTATCAACTCTTGCTTTGGTGACCTCTCCAGGACGTTCTACATAAAGATCGGCAACACCATAACGTTTTGCTCCACCATCTATAATAAGTTCTCCTTGTTCATTGCGTTGATAACGATCTTTGGCTATCCAATTACAATGTTCAATAGCTTCTCAATTAGCTTTATCTACAACATCATTTAAATCAAATGTTGTACCATCTACAATTTCAAATACTTTGTTAGCAGGTACAAAATGTACCACTCCAGTATTCATTCTTTTTATTTCATCTTCTGAAAGTATCATATCGTCATGTGAATCAACTGTTTTAACACATGATGGCAATTTTCCTGTTTTTGGATTTGGACAAGGTTGGATAAAATAGATTTGATTTACTTTTCCATATACACTTCTAAGAATTATTTCATTACTCATATTCATTATTTTTTATATTTTTGTTATATTATCTCTTTAGTAAAATATCTAAAAGAAAAGGAAGAGTATTTCATCTTCCTTATCTTTGAGACGTTGTTGAGATTATATCTCTTCAACGATAAATGATTTATACGGAGCAAATGCAGCGATTCCACTGTAACCTGCAACGATTAATTTTGATCCAGCTACAGGTGAGCTAACGATACCGCTAGTAACACCATCTACACCACCAACACCAGGATATTTGCTAGTTACGAATTCAGCACCTTGAAGTGTGAATGCAGCAATAGCAGGCTGATTAGTTGACATATCAGGAGTCATGTCTAAACAAATACCATAACCTTTGTTTCCATACTCTTTTGATAAAGCACGGTCTACCATGAAAGATACTGTGTTACCAGAAATTTCATAACTAACAAAAGTTCCACCAACTTTCATTGGATTGTCAGCTTTAACTAAACTTTGTGAAGCTTTTGAATAAAGCATTGTTGGAGTTGAACCCCATAATTTTAACCAGTCACCAAGAGTGGTATTAATTTGGCTCCATAGTCTATCATTAACAACAAATGTGTAATGATTACCAGTTGCATTGATTGCTTTTTGATTCATTTGCTCCATTACAGTGTTAATCAAGTTAACATTTAATTTAGCATATTTAAATTTAGAAGCAAATCTTTCAATTTGTGGGATAAGACCATCACCAGCTACTAATGGACGACCATCTTCTGTAAGAACAGTTGATTTTCCGTTAACATCCATAGTGGTTTTTTGCCATAGAAGAGCATTGTTTTTAACAGTTTGGAAAGCATCTAAAAGATCTTTTTCCATTTTGTTTAATTTGAAGATTTTTTCTTTTAATTCACCAGTGCCTTCGCCTTGTGCGATTTTAATGAATTGATCTTCCATTTGAGCATAACGTGCAGAATAGCTGATGTCATTTCTGTGTTCAGTAATCCATTGACGATGTTTCTCAATGTTTGATTGATATTTGGTGAATCCTTCTTCGTGGTATTCTGGCATAATGTTAGCTAAGAAACGAGTTGTCATTCCTAACTGACATGCTGAAGAATCTAATACTGAAGAATAATCAGCATCAATTAATTGAACTGTATATTCCCAAAAATTATCTGCTTTTCTTTGTGGTGTTGTTTTTACAATTAATTGCTGACGCGAAGCATCAATTTTAATTGTATCGTATTTTTCATAATATCTTTCTTTGAAATATACAATAATATCTGAACCGATTGCTCCAGTTCCTACTGGTGCTGCGGCAAATTCTACTTTTTTAACGAACTCAACGTCAATTTCTCATTCAATCATTAAAGAATTGATAGGTTGAAATTTGTTGGCTGTTTTAGAATTGTAATAGATGTTCATTAAAGCTTCTGTTAAGAAGGTGGCAGTGTTCTGAGTGTTCATTCTTGCCATAACTCCCATCATTTTTGGTCTTGTTCCCAAAAATTTATAGAAATCTTCATATGTTCTACTGTGTGCCATTTCTGGCTTTACGTTGACGTAACTTGCTACTATCATTGTTAGTTGTTTATTTGACTATTGTAAGTCGTAAATACTATTTGATTTAGGTTTGGAGTTTTGCACAACTACACGTGGCTTATCTATTTTTTTTAATTTCGCTATCTCTGCCTCATAGGCGTTTTCCAAAGCTTTAAAAGCTTCTGCTCCATAACGTAAGTACCAAGCGGCTTCATAAAGTTTTTGAGGATTATTCAAATCTTTCGAAAATTGGCTAACTCCAGTAGCATCTAAATCTAATAAGTAAGATAATGTTTCTGTTTTTTCATTACCATCTAAAAATACCCCATGAAAATCTTCAATTTTTTCTGCAACGCCACTCATAGTATTTACAAAATTTGTATATTCTTCTTGGCGTTTATTTTCAAATTCAGCTTGTTGACTGGCTTTGTATTGATCTTCTAATTGTTTATATTCAGAACGTAATTTTGTTACTTTCTTATTAAACAATTCCTGGTTTTCTAGTTCTTTTTCTAATTCTTTCTGTAGTTCCTCATCTGTCAAATCATATTTTTGTTTTAAATCTAAAATATACAATTCTTCATCTCCGTATGCGTCAATATCATAAGATGGTTCTACTTGTTGCTGAACTTCAGCTAAAATTGCCTCTTTATATTGAGTTAAAAAATCTTCAACACTTAAGTTATTTGTTCTCAAATGATTTATTAAATCAATTTCGGTATCTTCCAAATCATTTGACTCTGGAGTTTCCACTGAATTTAATATTTCTAATTGTTCTTCTCTACTTAAATCATAAAAATTAAGTTCTTTTGCTTCTTCGTTTTCATCTAGTATTGTTATTTTTGCATCTTTAATACCTTTAGCTTCTAAAAAAGTATCTAAAAGAGATAATTCTTTTTTATTGTCATTACTAGGTTCATCAAAAAAAGAATCTGGTGATTCAGTTTGATCAAGAGGTCTTGTATCCTCAAATACAGGAGTCTCCAATACTACTTCATTATCGAAAATGTCTTCTAATTCGTCCATTTACATAATCATTTACATTGTTTATTTATTTACTATCTATTAATATCATACAAAAGTAGAAAATATTTCTGATATAAAAATTACACATTACTCTTTTTATTAAGTTTAATAATTTAAAATATTCTAATCTTTCTATTAGAAATATTTTCTACTTATATATTAATTATACGATTTCTATTGTAATATGATCATCTAATTTTAACATTGAAAATAATTTATCAAAGGTAATTTTACTATTAATAACTCTTCCTTTTTCTTTATTTTCTCCTACTAAAATACAACCACTTGTATCATCTTTGTCGTTCCCCGGATGAATTAATATTCCATCAAATCCAGGAACATTTAGTAATCTTGGCAATATTCGTTTAAATCTTGTAGATAAATTTAAAATTACATCATAAGTACCTGCAGGAATCGCAGTTTCATGTTTGATTTTAACTTCTCTAACTTTATCTTCTAGAGTATCACAAACATAAACTCCATCTACATATAGTTTTCCTATTGTATATGTTTCTCCTTTAAAGATTCGTTTAAGTAATAATTTCATTATTTTTCTATTTGTGATTTAATAATTTCATTTTTATCTGCACTACCTTTACTACTTCCATAGAAATAACCATAAACAGCAGAAAAAGCTGCTATTAATGCTCCAACCATTAAGGAAATCGTATTACTATCTCCTTTTTGAATTATTAAAATTGCTAATGTAGTAAAATACGCGAGAGTTATAAGTGCTCCCAACACATACATATATATTTCTTTTACTTTCATATTAGTCTTTATCAACTTCACTGTTAGAACCCATACTATCTACTTCACCATGTAAATCAAAACTATAAGCGTTTACTCCACCTGTACCTGTTTGTGAATATAAATATACTTGAGCTTGAAGTATTGCACTTACTCCATTACCAGTAGCAGGTATTCCAATCGTACTATAATTAAGTTGTAAAGTACCATCAGTTGTACCTGTGGTATTATTCATCTTACACCAATTCCATGCACTAGGAGCACTACCTATATTCTTCCATCTATATTTAACTATAAATGTGGGGGTGCCATTAGTAGTTGTATGTTTATAATGAACATGAGGATAAAGAGTTGCTCCAAGTTTAAACTCGTGGTTAATTTGAATAGCAGGAAAATATTGTTTACAAATAGTAGGAGCAGTAGTATCAACTGTAAATGTATAGTAACCACTATCAACTACATAAGTAGGATATGAACTACCACCACTTAAACCTGTACTAAAAGCACCTTCAATATCCTTCCAAACTGTTGTATTACCTGTAAGTCTTATAGCACTAACTGTATCTAATGAAAGTTTGGCTATTGTTCCGGTTTTTATTGTACCTATAACGTCAAGTTTAGTAGTTGGGTTTCCATTGTTTATGCCAACATTACCAGTATTTGTTATTTGCATGGCTGCTACTGGAACTCCTGTTGCATAAGACATTAAACCATAACCATATCCTAAAGATGATAAATTGGTTATTGTATCTCCCGAATAAGTAAAATTAGTAGTAATAGGCATTATATATGCAGCATTACCTAATATACCCTTAACCTTACTTCTATTCAAATTAATCGTAGTAAGTGATGGTGGATGAAGTACCATTTGTTGTATAAACCAAGGTTCAAATGGAGTAATTCTACCAGTGGCAAAAACATCGGCTCTTGCATATTGCGCAGGTGTTAATGTACCACTAATAGCAAGTTTAGCGTATAAAGCATCTACTGCACTATAAGCCCCATTTCCATTTACATCACCATTACCGCCTTTTATGTAATAATCACCATCAACATACAGGCTTGTAAGTGTTGTATCAGGTGTACCAATACTAATTCTTGCATTTGGGTCTGCTGCTTTAATCATATCGCCAACCTGTATCCAAAGTACAGGTGGTGTTGTAACCCGTTTTACTATACCAGTTATAGTATCTTGTAATAACATTTTATCAGGTGATATATTTGAAATTGTACCCGTTTGTACTTTTTTAAGTATTAACTTATTAGTTATTACTTCTTGTGATTTAACAGATGTAAGAGTATCATTAATAGTAGGATTATTAGTATAAGAATTAAAACAATCTGTAATATAAACACTATCTTTTTGTGTAGATGTACCACTTATAGTAAGATAATAGTTACTAGAATTTACTTTCGATATATAATTTTTACCTAGTAGTGTCCCAGTTAGAATAATATCTGATGTAACAATAGGAGCATATATCATACCTCCATATATGTTAACGCCTTTGCATCCATCCAATTCTACATTGGCATCGTTAGCAATAATATGATTATTAGCTACAGTCATGCCATAAGGAGTTGCTAATATTTTTACACCTATAACCTTATTATGATTTATTTCATTGTCTGATATAATACCATGCGCACTATTATAACCATTACCGATATATATACCACCTGTTTGATTCATTGTTATAATATTTTTAGATACTATACAATTACCTCCCATTATATATACTGCAAATGAATTATTAGAGTATATATGATTATTTGAAATTATATTATAATGAGCAGCATAAGCAGCAGAAGGACTATCAAAGTATATACCAAAATTATTAGTATAAATATTACAATTACTAATTATACCACCTTTATCATAAGGATAGCTGCCTGATTGAGCATTAGAAAAAATAGCGCATCCTTTAAAATTGGTAATGTTTAATCCTGAAATATTCCAATTTTGACAATTACCTGTAATGTAAATACCTTTTTCATCAGTATATACACCACCTGATGCAGCACCAGCACCTGTTAATATACCATTACCTGTAATCTCCCAATTATTAATACCATTAACAGTAAATATACTAATAGTATTAGTAGATGAAGTTATATTAGCACCTTGAAGGATAATAGTTTGTGATGCCTTTAACGATAGAGTAGAAGAAATAGTATAATTACCACTACCTATTATAATACAATCACCAGCCAATGAAGAATTGAAAGCATTAAGTAATGCAGTACCTCTAGCAGAATTACTATTAGTTGCTTCTCTAAAACTATATTGTTTCTTACCTCTTTGTATAATAACATTACCGACATCATTTATACCAGTAGCAGATATAGTATCTAATTGTAAATTCCATATTGCTGAATTATCAGTAATAGTAGTAATTACACCGTTAACTAATTTAGCAATACCACTAAGAGTTGTTTTTAAAGTATCTTGTGTACTCCAAGGTCTACTATTATAAAAAGTTGTACCATTTAGACCTAATCCAAAACCAGCACTGTATGTATTAATACCAGAACTACCTGAAAAATATCCAACTGTATCACACCAACCATTTCTTAAAGCATAACCAACTGTTTTCATAGCAGTAACACTATGATTAAGTTTAAATATATAAGTAGGATAAGTCTTTACATCAATAAAGTCGCCTGCTTGTTTATTAGTTCCAAAATACTTACTAGTATCAGTTACTTGTAGTATTTGTTTATTTACTTGTGCTTGTGTTATGATTGAAATCACCACAAACAATATAATCAATAATTTTTTCATGTTTTTCATTTTGTTAAGTTGTTACGTTAAGTACTTTAATTATTTCACCACCATCAGGTCCAAACCCTAATGTTATATCTTGACCACTAACAGTTACATCTTGTAATACATTATTTACATATACTAAACAATCTTCATGTGGTATAAAGCTAGTAATTGTATATGTTGCTTGATCTGTTATTGCTGTAAACTTTTGTAGTTTAGGAGCACCACTTCCCCTAATAGTAACTGTTTTTGCAGTATTATAATCAATTGTTATTCCATCTTCTCCTTTGAAAAACATCGCTTCATTGTTTCTAACTGTGAACCCACCAGTATTTTCACAAAATCTAAAATGCACTAAACTTCTAAATTGTGTATCTTCTCCACCATACGAATTTCTCCAGCAAGTATAATAAGTTTCACCTTCGGATGATACAAATAATTCATTTGCACGTTCATTATTAGGAGTAGTTTTAATAGTTACTATGCTAGGGTCTGCTATATTATGACGAGCAATACTTGTTTTACCTGCATATATATAATCACCAACACGTTTACAAAAGAAACCAGTTACAGAAGGATAATTAATATATGTCATAGTTTCTGTATTCACAACAGACAATAGCAAGCTACCTTCACTTATTAAATACGCTTTACCTCCTAAATCATTTGTATAAATAAATTCAAAATCATCAGATGGTGTTTTTAGTTCAGGTATATCTAAAACAGAATAAGATAAATCTGCACAATTTAATTTAATAAATTTTGTATCATCACTAGGATATGCAGTTCCTACTTTTTTACGAGCAGTTACATATAATTCATTTCTATCAGAATATTTTTGAAGCATAGAAGCATGAATAAATCCAATATTAGGTATAGTAACTCTACTAACTTCTGTACTACTTGCTATATTTATTTTAATAATTTTACAATTTGCATCCAAATAAGTACCAATATAATAATGTTCTCCATCAGTACTTATTGTAGGACTAACCCCAACCATAGTAAAAGGGTCACTATAAGCTACATTATAATCTGAAATATCATCAGGGTTTATAGATATTATTTTTAATGCTTGTACACTACCATTAGTTACTGTATAAGATGCATTATAATACATAGTTGCATATATAATATTATTCACATCATCATAACACATACTATCAATCAAGTTATCCAGTCCTATACCAGTTGGACTAAATTCTGTAAATGGAATAACAACTTTTGTATAATTAGTTAAATCTTTAGGGTCATTAAATACTGTAAGAGATGTGGGATATTGTCTTTCTCCTATATAAAACTTATCTCCTATTTGACAAGTACCATGTGCAGCATAAAAAGCATAAGAATCAGCGTGTGCGACAGTTACTATTTCTGTTGATGTTTCAGATGCTTCTTTGAAATCACCGATTATAAGTTTTTGAAAATCAGAAGGTATCCATTTACTTTTATCACTATTAAGTATATATAATGTACCATCATAAACAAACTTTTGACCAGCAGTAAATCTTGTAGGATAATTAATTACCCTACGTTGCATAATTTGGGCAGATGTTTCTACTTCTTGTAATTTCCATTCAAGACCTAATACTGTACCCGAAGTATTTATTTTAGTTGCTATAGAATAATAAGGGTTAGTATTAGTGCCTGGACTATGGTCAAGAGCAGAAGTCATTTCATGTTGTCTATTGTGATAACCTGCTTCTAAATACAAAGTGGTTACACCTGTAACTTCATCTTCACTAACTATAGCTAAAATATTAGTAGTATCAATTTGTAACTTTTTAAATTTAGTTATATTACTACTGTCTTCTCCAGATTGAATAGTCCAATAATCAGATACTCCATTAGCTAACCATTCATCTTTTGTTTCATTAAGAATATAAATAATACCTTCTCTATCTTTACAAGTAGCAATTTGACCTGAATATCTAGCATTATTAGAAAGATAAGCATTCATCGCGTCATATGTTTCAAAAGATGAAGAATTATCTAGACTATCAGCAAACTGTCTTTGAAATTGTTTATAAAATTCTATATATTCTGCCATAGATTAAATAGTTACAATAAAGGTAACTGCTTGTGAAAAAGGATTGATTGGAGAATATGTATAAACTCTATAATTAGTACTAATAAAACCATTAATTCCTTCAACAGCTACTACTGTTTCAGTAAATAAATCAGTAATTGGAGTATTCATACCTTCAACATAAATAACTGAAGTTACTGCACGAAGATTACTTGGATAGGCAAATATTGCATTTAAACTTCCTATACCGATAGTAATTGTAAATGTGCTTCCATTAGCCAATCCAAGAGAACTTCCTGATAATGCTCTAATAATAGCACTTGTTGTTGGCATTACTGAATTTGAGCCATAAAAAGTTTTACGTTTTCCTTGAATTGAAGTTGTTACAGTTACTGTTGCAGCTGGATAAGGCACATCATAATTTACACCTTCACTATTTAAAGGTTGAGGACCAATTGCGTGTTGAATACTTCCTGTAAACAAATTAGTTCCATCTATAATCTGAGTATTTTCAACTGTACCTGTATTTACTATACCTGTATCTACACTATTAATAATATATTTAATTATAGAACCTGCTCTATAATCTACAAAATAATTTTCAGTTCATATACCTCCAACTATTTGAGAAAGTCTTATAGCACCTTTATTAAAATTAGCAGTTAATATTACATTAATAATACTTCCACTCTCAAAAGAAGAAGCTTGATTATGAGTAAGACTAAATGTTGGAACAATAAAAGTAGGATTATAAGTAGTTAATAGAAGTTTTTCTACAAATCCCTGAAAGGATAATCCTATAGGAAGAGTATCAGCAATTTCAATATTACCAGCTGCTACTTCAGCTATTACTTCACTGATTAATTCCGCTGCTGGTGAATCAATAAATTCAATAACTCCAGTAACTGGATTAGCTGCAACAATTTTTCCATAATCTTCAACACGTGCAGGAGTATGGTCTTGTGAACTAGTTATATAATGTTGTCTAGGATGCACTGCAGTATCTACATATCTCTTAGTTGCTATGTCTAAATCAAGAACTGGAGTATAATCTTCTGGTATTGATTCTATTTTTACAACTGTAGATGGACTAAATAAATTAGTAAGAATATCACCATTGTAATAAATTGTAAAAGTATTCGTGCCAGATGCATATTCAGTTGAAGTAATTAATCTATAATGTGTTAGTCCATTTGCATCTATAATCTGTATACTATCTCCGTTTAAAAAAATTAAACTTTGATCACCTAAAATTCCAAATAAATTTTCATGAGTATCAAATGTTGTTATGTTAAAACTTGCTGAAAGAGGGGTTGCTGTACCATAATCCATCGGAATGGAACCATCTGATCTAAGATTTCCAAAATTTGTTGGATCCAGTTGTTCAATAAATTCAATATTTCCTGTTGTTGGGTTTGCTGCAACAATTTTTCCATAGTCTGCAATTGCTGCAGGTGAATGACTTAGTACATCATCAATTGCATGAAGTTTTTCATGTGTATTTTCATCCACATACCTCTTCGTTGAAATATCTTGATCATTTAATGGAATATAATAAGAAGGAAGTGTATCAACCGTGGCTATGTATCCAGGATATAGCAATCAATTTATTGCAGCACCTGAATAATTTATTTTTGTTTTAGTTACTGTATAAACAGATGAACTCTCTACTGTCCTAAAATATTCAATACCAGTTTGGTCAGTTAATTTAATTAATTGTCCTGGAGTAAATATATCAGTATGTAGTCCGTCAATAATAATATTAGGATTAGGTTCAACTAGATTACTGATCACGTAATTAAATCTTGCAGATAATTCAGTAGGAATATGTGTATCCATTGGAATAGAACCATCAGATTTAAGGTTGCCAAAATCTGCAGGATCTATTGGTACTCCAGTTACATTAATCCATGCAGTTCTTGCATTATTAAGTACAAATATTTGCCCATCAAATTGTTCACAGGTAACTATTTGACCTGCGTATCTAATATCATTTGATAAAAAAGCTTCCATTTCAGCTAAATTTAAAAATGTTGTATTAGCTTCTAAAGGGCCTCGAAAGTTTCTTTTAAATTGTTTATAAAATTCTATGTAAGGAGGATTGTCCATTTTATATCGTTATTAAAAATGTTTGAAATTGTGTTATTGGGTTAACTGGTTGGAAATTATAAAGATAATATTGAGCGGGTTCATAGTCATTAGCTCCTGCGACATATACCATAGTTACTTGAAATATATCTATTATTTCGGTATTCATTGCCTCTACATAAATTATAGAAGATATAAGACCTATACTTGTTGGAATAGCAATATTAATATTAGTTGCACCTATTGGAACATTAATAGTTAAAACTGTTCCTTGATTTGGATTTAAATAAGACAAAGGTAAATTTCTAATAGTAGTATTAGTAGGTGTTAAACTAGAAACACCGTAAAATGCTTTTCTTTTACCTTGAATCGTAAGTGTTGGAGCAACAATTGCTGCAGGTTCACGTGTAGAATAATGATTTCCAGCACTATCTAATGGTTGTGGACCTGTTGCATATGTAATTGTTGACGTATAAGTATTACTACCATCAACTATTTGATTGGCATAAATTGTATGCGTAGTATTTGTATTTTTATCTATTTCATCTATAATAATATTTGTAACTTCCCCACTTCTATAATTTTGAAATAAGGAAGGATTTCAGATTCCATTATTAAGATTTCCATTAATACTTCCTCTATTAAAATTCACAGTTAATAATAAGTCTGAAGTAGTTCCAGATTCTACTATATTTGCACTATTAGAAGTTAAAGAATATGTTAATGGAGTAAATGTTGGATAAAAAGTAGTAAGAACTAATTGTTTAATAAAATCATCTAATGTACTACCTCTAGGAATTACTTCTTGTGCTGAAATTGCCCCAACTGGAAGCATAGATGTAATATCTTCTGCAGTAGATATTCCTCCTTCTACAGTTATATTTGTAATAATTGTTCATAAATCTGATATTTCTTGCGTATGATTTTCTATTTGATCATAAAGAAAAATTAAAGATTTAATCAACATTTTAATTAAAAATGCATAATCTTCTTTTTGATAATGTTTTGGGTCAGCATCAAATCGGATTAATACCTCACATAAATAGAGAAATAATTCATCTTTTGTAGTGATAAGTACTTCATCTCCCATTTCTTCAAAACAGGTTCCTTTAATATAAAAAGGCGGAGGAAGAGTCTCAATTGTATCTAAATTATAAGTTTCTAATAAATCATTATTACTTGGAGAAGAAGTACTTAAACTTCTTACTGTTCAAAGTCCATTATTTGTTGGGACTTCTGTTTGATATAATCTTAATAATTCATTATTCATTATGGTAAAGTTTCATGTGTTCTAACGTTTAAATTATCATATACTCTTTGTCATGTTCAGATAGTTTGTGGACTACTTACATTAGAATAATAAGTTCCTGGTATAATAGAAGGAAGAACTAAATCTGAGTTTCTCATTATGATACAATCCATAAACTTTTTTAATTTATTTTTGTATGTTTCTGCAATTTCAAATCAATCTGCCCAATTATAAACATTACTTATTATTCCTAGCGTATGTATATCTCTAAGAGTTTTCTTATTATCACTACCTAAATATTGAAGTGCATACAAATAATTAATTGTTGAATCTATTACACTATTTGTATATTTTTCGTCCATTAGTTACTACAATTACAAGGTTTATTAATTATATTACTTTGTCTTACTGTCGGTCCACAACTTACAAATAGATTTCAGATAATACTATAAAAATATTTAGCATCATTATATCTTTCTAATCTCATTGCTTCTTGGTGTGCATATAAAATCATATAATTTCTATCTAAGTTATCATATTGAGTATCAGAAATACAACAATTTGTAAAACTCATAACTAAGTCTAATAGATTAGCATATACAAAATTAATGTTTGAACATACTCCTGTAGCATTTTCAATCGGCGGATCTTCTCCGTTAATTGGTGCGACTCCAAATTCTACTTCATACATTGTAACATCAGGATCGATTGCAGAAGTAGCAATTCTCATAATTTCTTTAGTGGTAGTTCCTTGTAAAAGTCCGCTTAAATCTAAGGAAGCATCAACTGTTCCTGTAACAGGTTCATATCTAATAACATTTAATGTATTAAACCTGTAACCTGTTGGACATTCTACACTAAATTCCAAATATTGACTATCTGGAGATACTCTTAATAAGTTTATTTGTATCATTAATTATTTTTTATTTCGTCGTTATTATGATTATCATCTAAAAGTTGTGCAGCTTCTAACTGTACCCTTTTCTTTTCTCATTCTATTTTAGCTTCATCAAACATAACCTTATTTTTAGCTGTGTACCAACCAAGTTCTTTGTCAAATGCTAATCTTCCAGCCTCAATTTGTATTTTTTCAGAGTTTAATCTCTCAACTTCTTTCTGTAATTTCTGAGCTTCTGATTGAGCTTGTTTTAATTGTTTATCAAGCTCTTGTAATTGTTGATTTAATTGTCCAACTTGATTATTTTCTGCTCTTTTCTTAGTCATTGCAATCCCAACATCAGCTTTCATTTTTGTGAGACCAGTTGCTGTAATAGCTTCTAATATAACTTCAGGATCAACAATTCCACCTTTAATAAATTCCATTGTAATTTGTTTAATGGTTTCTTGTTCTTTAATTATATCTGCACTATCTGTAATATGAATATCATAATCAGTTGCAGTATAATGTTCAGGGAGAGCGGTAAATACTTTATTTAATCTTTCTCCAAGAATCAATGTTCCTGTAATACCTTTTTTATATATGGTTTTAGTAAGATTAAGAATATCTAATAACATTTCTCTTGTCATTAAATCAAGGGTTTGATAAAATTGTTTAGTAATATAAGATGATTGCCTAACTCCAACTTGTACATTACTTACTGCATCTCTTTGTTCTATGCCTCCAAGCTTTTCTCTGAATACACCAGTTATTGTTGAACAAGCTTCTTCTACTCTTTGAATAGCTAAATCAATTGCTTGAATAGTCTGCAATTTAATAGTATCATCAAAACCTCCAAATGTTGTATTCATTGGTGATAAACCTTCTTGTGAAGAATCAATGATAGCTAATCCTTGTTTTTTATAGGCTTTTCATTTCATTAATCTTTCTGTTAAATCGGAACCTAATACTTTAGGAAGATACGCTATATCAATTCAATCTCCAACTGTACCTGATTCAGAGATTACATTATCTCTATAGAAACAAAGCATATCATATTTATCCTGTAAATTTGCAGTTGCAAGCATTAAAGAATAAGGATCTCCATTTCTATCGCCATAGAATATACCATTAACTGATAATGTACATTCATTTGGAGAATCATGATTTCGAGGAACATCTTCTACTTTACCTGTTGGTATATAAATATGTGTTCCAATTCTTATTCCTGAGTATCTGTTTGTAACAAATGTGCCATCTTCCTTTTCTGTTTTAAGTCACTCAACTTCATAAACAGGATATACTCTAAAATATTTTGAAGTATTTCTTTCAAATGGAAGAAGTGGTGTTACTTCAAATCCTCCAAGAATACCATCTGACATTGTATTACCTGTTACTGTATCATAACTTCTAAGATATGTTGTAGTTGAACTATCAATACTAAAATCTTCTAAACTTTCTAATTCGTCTAAATCATCTTTAGTTAAAACTTCACCATATCTAGCAAGAATTTGATCTTTAGTTAAATATTCTCTACATACACTTCGCATAGATTTATTTAAATAAACACTTTCAGGATTTCGATCAATAAAAGTATTTACAGGATTAAGAATTTTTAAAGATATATTCTCTTTTGATTGAGAAGGTAATACTTTATAATAACATGTACCGGTTGCTAATAAATCAATTGCAAGAGTTTTTCTTTGATTTAAAAAATCAATATGTCTAGCTTGTGTTGCATAATCTACAATATTTTGTGCTGCTATTTCATAATCTGAAATAAAATTTCTTTCAATTGATTCTTGTAGATTTTGTAATGATAACTCGATTTCTTTATCTTGTAAAGGTTTTTGAGGTTCTTGTCCTTCTGTTTTATAAATTGCATTATAAATAGAATTATTTAAATGCTTTTTTAACTCAGTAGCTATTTCATTATTTATTTGGAGTTGTTTATCTCTATGTATATTAGATAAAGTTGATTTATCCTTGCAAGATATTTTCGGAAGTAATGGAATTGATAAGTATTCTCCAATTAATACATCAACGTGCTTACGAACCAAAGGTACAAATTCAACAGAAGTAGGAGTTCCAATTCCATAGTTTTCTTCTAAATGCCTAAATTGCTCTGGATCTCTTTTTCCATGATAATAATTATAGGCTTTAATGAGTTGGGTCTTTTCATACACCAACTCATTAATAGCTCTATTTATATTATTAATTATATCTTGTTCTTTTTCACTATTTCTTTGATTCATTTAAAATTCTTAAAATGTTAATTAATTATCATAATATAGATGATTAAGCATTTCTAACAAAAGTTCAACTTATTGCACCATTTCCTGTAAGCGATGGTTGAATCCAAGTATGTGTAACGGTTTTTACCTTTCAAATCTTACCACTATCCAACACTTCGTAATTCAACACATACTGCCCCCAATTAGCACTAACCCATTGTGGAGGGTTTGCAGGTGGTGTAACAACTACTTCCCAAAGAACACCAACTGTTAATGAAGGGTTCCAAGTTAATTGTGTTTGATGTGGTTGTATAACATTGTATTTAACACCGTTATAAATACGCTTAGCTCCTATTGCAACTGCTTCCCCTTCTATCCATTGAAGATTTCCTGTATCTTCACGGTAAAATGAAAACAATGCAGGTGTTTGCTCAGGTGGGTAAATAGTACGGTTATGTGGTTGAATACAGCAAACTGTTTTATTGTTATAATTGTACATTTTCTTTTCAATCCAACCACTATTAGGAAGTGCTGGAAAATATGCAGGCGGAACAGTGTTAAGGGTTGTATGCTTTTCAATCTGTTGCATTGTTTCAACCCTTGCTGTAAGAAGTTCATCTATTATTATTGCATTGGTACTGTTTTCACGTACTATACAAAATTCATTATTATAAGTTATATCGCTCATATTATGCAGTTGTTGTTACTGTTACAGATTTGTTTGTTGTAAGGGAAGTTACTGCTGCATTGCTTGCTGCTGTCCTTGCTGCATTAGTGCCTATTAATGATAATGTTCTTGAAGTACCTGCCCATGCACTACCATTTAAGTCAATAATAAGATTATCAACTTCTGTTGAGGAAAGTCCACCTCCAGCAACAGGTGTAATTCTAAAGAAATTAATATTATTGTTCCACGTTTTACCAGACGTATAGTCACTTATTGTATTGTTACCATAAAAATTAATATAGATAAGTAATGATGACAAACTACTTAAATTACCTGAAACTGTATTACTTCCACCGATTTGTAACTGATTAAGTGTTAATGGTAATCCATTCAAATTACCTGTAATGGTATTATTACCAACTATTTGAAATGCCAATAAATTCATACTCGACAAACTACTCAAATTACCTGTAATGGTATTACTACCAAGCACAAGTATAAGAAGTAAACTTGATGGCAAACTACTCAAATTACCTGCAATGGTATTGCTTCCTTGAAAATTTAGTACCGTTAATGGTAAACTTGCAATACTGCTTAAATCACCTGAAATTGTATTTGAACCTGATACCCTTATAAATGTTAAACCAGATGGTAAACTACTTAGATTACCAGTGATTGTATTACCTGTACCACAATTAAAGGAAGTGAGACCAGTAGGTAAACTACTCAAATTACCTGTAATACTGTTTGTTCCTACCCCAACATTAAATGATGTAAGGTTTGAGCGCAAACTACTTAGATTGCCTGTAATAGTATTATTACCAATAACATATACAGACACCCCAATAATATAGTTATCAAAAAACACAGTCATATTAGCAGGAATATTAGCAATATCAAAAGCATTTATGCTTGCTGCATTTGTGCTGCTATCCCATGTGTTTAGTTGTGTAACCTTTAACTTTTCAGTAGTTAAATTACTACTTCCAGAAAGTACTTTCAAATAAAATGTACTTGTTGCACCACTTGTTATTGTACGAGATTGATTAGCATTTGTTGTACCTGCTGCATCATCGTAAAAATAAGCATTACCAGTCAAAGTAATTATACTATCAGCACTAACTGTTAATCCAAGAGTAGATACACCTGCACCTGTTCCAGTAGTAGTAAGGGGTAATATAAACCCTTCCGTAACAGTTATTGTAAAAGCTTTTTCAAAATATAATCCACCAGCATCAGTAGTCCTAATCCTTACTGAATAACTTGATTTTGTTTCATAATCAAACACTGCATTAGTAACTAAATTACTTCCAGATATAGCAAATGAAGCGTTATCTGTTGAACCTGTGCCACTGACCAATGAATAAGTGAATGTATCACCTACATCAACATCGGTTGTTGATAAAGCACCTACAACTGTACCAATAATATTGTTTTCTCCTACTGATGAAGCAGATAAAGTTATATCAGTTGGAACTTCATTAACATTAGTTATATTAACACTAATAGATTGTTCAAAGTCCTTAGCTAGTACTGTATAAATAATAGTGAGTGAATAAGAACTTTTAACTTCATAATTGAAGTTACTATTTCCAGTTAATGCTCCAGTACTACCATTAATAGTAAATAAAGCACCATCACCACCTGCTTTTATTGAATATGCACCTCCTAATGGTAATGCTAATGCAGTTCCAACAACATTTTGATTCTCTGCAGCATTAAAAATATTAGACGAAATAAATCTACCAGGAATACGTTTACTTTGTTTTAATATTGGAGAGATTCCTATTCCTAGTCCTGGCATTACAATCTAAATATTTGACCAAGACCTCCTGATGTTACAGTAAAATCTTTGATATTTGTTGAAAAGAATATAGTCTTTCCTTCTTTTATTGTAATAGTTTCCCAACCGGTAACTATTGTTGCCCCATAATTATCTCTAAATGAAGCAATTACTGTATCTTCTCATGCTTCAAAAGCATAGCAATTTACAACTTTTACTCCTGCTCCTGTTGTTACTGGATATGAGCCTCCAGCGCATTGTATATAATTTAATGCGTCATTATCAGTTCTTCTTGACATGTTATTTATTTAATATTATAAAAATCCATTGTAATCTGTATAGTTTGGATCACATGTTACTGTATCAGTAGATACTTGATCACTTGTTGGTCCTTCTTCATTAACGCTTGGAGTTCTTACTACTTTGTAGAAATAAACTCTCATATAATTTCTTATTCTTAAATCTTCATAGATATAATTTAAAAATTCATCATCCGTTTCTCAATCTCCAGCTGTTGTAGTTGGAAACATATAACTTGGAATCCCTATTGTTAATTTATATCCTGGATTTAATTTTTCGACTTGTAATCAACCATTATAGCAAGCTTTATATAAGCTCATTATGTAATCACGTATCGCTTGCTCTAATTCTGTTTCTGTCATTATTTAGGTTCTTTTAATGCGTTATAAGTTGCTCATTCTTCTTGTGAAAATTTTCTATAATGAGGTGTATTTTCCCAAAATTCAGATTTAGGTTCATTATTAATTCATGTTTCATCCCTATTTTTTCTAGTCATATCATTTTTCTCTTCTCTTGTTTGCGGAATTACTCCATAATGTTTGTATCCCTTATTATCAGTTCATCATCCAATATCTTGGAATTTTTTACCTTGTGGTTCTCTTGCTTCTGGTTTTTTAACTGATAATTCCTCATCTGCTAATTCACACATTCCCATAGCTGCAACAATATCAAATTTCTTTTTGTCTTCATCAGAGTAGTTTAGTAATTGATCTAATATTTCTCTAAACGATATTGTATAACAATAATCTAAACAAAAATCATAGATTAATTCTCTATAATGTTCAATTACTTTAACAGTAGCAGGAGTACCATACATATTTGAATTACCTTTTGAAATATCAGGCATAGTTGCTCTTGGACGTTTCATTAATAAAGATAAATATTTATGATCTCTAAAATAAGTAGTAATAGTAGTTCTTGTAGATTCTAAGACAGCTTTCGCATAATAATAAGTAAGTAGTTTTGCTGCATTTTCATAAGCTTCTCTAGGGTCTCTAGGTCTGTCTTTATACATTGCAACATATTTTGGATCTTGTAATCCTAAAATTCTTTTCTTAATAACAATACAAAATTCTGAAGATACAGTTTCATTTGCTTTTTTAGATTGTGCAGAGTCTGTTGCTCCAATATCAATTGAGTCAATTCCTCCAACATATAAATTGTTATAATCCGTGCCTTCTTCAGACATTATAGGATGTTCTGCTATTAATATATTTCCATCAGGATCTTCACGTCATTTTACTTTTCCATTCCTCATTTTAGTATTTTCATCAATTGCTCATGTTAAAAATCCAGCTTTAGGTAATGGAATATCTTTATAAATATCAATATGTGCTAATTGTTCTGCTATTTCCTCGACCGGAAATAAATTGTCTGAATGTTGAATTAAAGCCTCTTCAATTGTAAAACAATATTCAGATTTATATTCTAATAAATCTTTTGGTTCATCAATTAATTTTGATCGTTCTTTTAAATAATATTCTTTAGCTTTTCCAACATTACATCATCCTCGACTATCAATAAGCTCATAAACAATTCTATAAGCAGGAATAAATAATCCAGAGATAATATATTTTCCATCTTGAGTAAAATTATGTCTAACAGGTAAAATATTATATGCTTGTGGATTTAAGGTCATTTTCTTTAATCCTTGCATTGAACTTGCTTTAGAGGAACCTCCAGTTCCAAAAGCAATACGTCGTCCAACTCTTTTACCTCCAAGTACAGAAATTAAAGCTTCGCCTTTAACTCATTTCTTTAATAAAACTGTATCCGCACCTGCTTCTTCGTAGATTAAAATTTGAGTTCTATCTCCCCTAAGTTTATCAACTTCATCGCAAACAAGTCCTTCAACTTCTGAACGATGTCCTGATTCACTTCCATCTTTATCTTTTTTAGATGCTCTTTTATGTGTAGCCGTATTTATATTCATGCGAACTCTTCGCAAAGCTCCTTCTGTGTTTTCATTTAATCAATCCATTTGTAACCAAATCTTACTAAGAGTTGGAGTTAAATGGTTTTTTGAAAAAGCAGAAACAACAGATCTAAAGTTTGGAATAGTTGTATATGGTCTTACTATAAATGAAGAAGCCATTTCAGAAAATCCAATACCACGAGATTTTAATACAGATGTATCTTTCTTTAATTTTTCACACATTTCCAAATAATGAAAATATTCATATTGAAAAACTAAAAATTCTGGAAATCCATAAGTTTGATTTATAGTCTCAAAATCCGAAGATTTAAGATTATAGAAATTAAGAAAGAAATAATTATCTCCTGTTATTCTATATCCATTTACAGTATATCCATTATTACATCTATCAATTCTTTCTCTTCATCAATCTACATGAGTCTTTGAACCTATAGGAATAGACGATGGACTATATCGGCCTGTTTTTAATTTATTAAGAGCGTCTTCTCTAAATCAATTTGGATTAAAATCTAATCCTTGAGTATCATTTATTGGTCTAAACCCAGTTAATTCAAAAGATTGTTCAATATCAAAATACTCAATAGGTTGTCCCAAAGGAACATCTCAAGTAAAAGTATTAGCCATAATTAATCAAATATTCCAAGTTCAGTATTTCCTCTAAGCGTACTTTCAGTTTGCATTCCTTTTTTAACTTGATATTCTAACTCTTTAAGAGTTGAGATTAAATCTCTACAACCTTTAATTTCTGCAATTAAATCTTTGCTTTTAAAAATAGGTTTGCCACTAATGGGATCTCTTTCTTGTAAATCTACATGGTCCAAATAAAATATTTGTTTCTCAACTGCTCCCATTGCAGATTTTAATAATCTTAAATCAAGGGACGAGTTTTGTAGTGAATCATATTTTTTACAAGCTGCACGAAATAATGGGTCATCAAATTCTGCTTGTGTTAAACGAGAATCTTTTAATGCTTCATTATGTTTATCTTGTTCCGAAAATTGGAAATAAGGACTAGCTCAATCAAAGAATAAATATATATATTTTAATTCTCTAAAAGCTCTAAGTTTTTGTTTTCCAGTTTTATCAGTAGAAGTTTTATTTCTATCTAAACTTAATAATGCATCAAATTCTTCAACTAATAAAAGTCCTTCTTCATCTAAAGATATATTACCATTAACATTATCATATACAAATCATTTCATATTTATTTCTTTTTCTTTAATTTACCGCCACATTTACAAGAACAAGTTTCCATAACTTTTCCTCCTGCGGCTTTAGTAAGAATCATATCGCATCCACAAGAACATTTCTTTTTCTTTTTAGTAGTTCCACCTTTAGCTTTAGTGATAACTGGATTTGATGCAGACTCTGCAACTGTTTCTTTCTTTGTAATTGGTGCTGCTTTCTTAACTAAATTTAATTTCTTAAGTTTAGCACCTTTAGCTGCAAATTGCGCACTATCTAAAGAATTAGTTTTATGATCTGCAATGTATTGAGTTTGATAAGCTTCTAATTGAGCTAAATTTTCTTCAGATAATTGTTTATATTGTTCAACAGCTTTATTAACAGTGTCGTCATCTACTGAAATTGTAGAACTTCATTCTTCTCCTGGTATGGTATCTTTAAATTTACCATACTTTTCAGGATTTATTTCTTGCGATACTAAGAAGACAAAGAAAGGAAGTAATTCTTTCTTTTTATCTTCTGTAATACTTCCACCTATTTGGAATGATTTTAATTTATCATATCCATAAGGATTTTTAAGTTTATTTAATTCTTGTATCATAATTATAATTTCTGTAAATCTTTAGTATTATATAAAGCTTCCTGTAGTTGTCCTTGTGTTGTAAATCATCGACATAAAATTCCTTGAAAAAAATCTCCTCGTAATGATTCTGTCTTAATTGATTTAGTTACTTTTTTAACTACAATCATTATAGGTTTATTTGGTATATCTTGTCTAATGGTTACTACATCACCAGGAAGAAAAAATTGTTTTAATTCATTTTCCATATTATTCCATTTTAAAACGTGCTTTTAATCCTTCATTAATTACTGCTATTATAGATGGCTCTACTGTAACTTTATATCCTTGCTGCATAAATGGAAGAGGATATACTGTACGTGTATCATAGAATACATCGTCGCCATTTTTTATATATTTTACTTCAGGTCCAACTTCTATAACTTGTGCACATCCAACAAAGACATCCAATTTATCTTTTTCACCTGAATCAGGATTATTAAAATCTCCTGTATATTCTACTATAATTTTTCCCTCCATTACTTTTCTGTAAGGATTTAAAGCATAAGGTAAAATAATTATCTTTCCTCCCATTGGAATTAGTTCCAAGCGTTCTAGTTTTTCATCAAGTTCTTTTTGTTTCTTCTCTTGTGCTAATAAAAATAATTTATTAGCTTCTTCAAGTTCTTTCTGCTCTCTTAATTTTTGAGCATCTCTTAGTATTTGATTCTCTGGTAGAAAAATATCCTCGTTGGCTCCTATTCTATTAGCCATATAAAATTTCCCTGTTTGTTCTTCTTTTAAACTCATAATTCATTATCATTTTTTAATTAATATTTACCACTTTCCTAGTGGACATTCTGTATCTTCTACTCTTGTTTTTGATCCTAACACGCAGCCACATCCATGTCTAAAACCTGGTTTAGCTGTTTTTGAGATTTCATTTGTTGCTGGATTTAGATATAATGTTGAATTACATACTTCTCCAAATATTTTATCTTTTTTTAACAATTTACATTTATGACAAATGGCTATTCTTTCTTTATACAATTCTTCGTCTTTATTTAAAAGATTTTTGTATGTGCCATTAATTATTTGACTGATAGACATAATATAACTCCTCCTAATATTCCTCCTCCTAACCAATAAGGCCAACGACCTGCTCGTTTTTGAGATTTGTTTAATTGTTGTATTAATTTCTCATTGGATTGTTTATATATCGTTATAGCATCTTCATTTAGTTTTACAATATCTTTACAGTTTTCGGATACTTCTTTAAAAATATCAATTTCTAACTGTTGTTTATGTATAATTACTTCATCAATTTTATAAAGGTCTTTATATTTATATAGACTATTTACTTTAAGTCTTAATTTAATTACTCCTTCTTTAGTAAATTGATATTTAATAAGTGTGTCATTTTGAGTATCTTTAATAATTGCCCATGTTGGCATTTGTTCTGTTAAAGAGTCAATTGCTTTTGCGTGGTCTGCTGCACTAGCATCCTTAATTATATTATCTTTTTTAGTTGTTTCAATATAAACAATTTCTTTTGTGCCTTTAACTTCTTTTATTTCTTTCTCAAGACTATCTACTTGTGATAATAAAATTGTATTTACTATATTAATAGAATCAACTTTTGCTTCATACTTAGCAGCTATCATTTGGTGTTCTACAATATTACTATGTTTATAATCATTTACTCATTTAATAGCCATTCAATAAAATGCTGCCACTACTATCAAACTAGTAATAGCAATTCCTACTCTAAAAAATAATTTTTTCTCTTGATTGCTTAAATTCATTGTGTTCAATTTGTTGTTTATGAAAAGTTAGCATTCTTTCTACTTCAGTTTTTAAATACTCACATTCATAAGTTGCATTATTTCCATCATGATCATAATGTAATAAAATAAGCGCTTTAATATTGAATCTAGGATCAATCTTTTGAATCATCCATGCGTAAGTAGATAACTGTATGCTATAATGCCAAAAATTAGTATCTTGTATATTGTTAAGAGGATACTTCATCATAGAATGTTTTTTAGTTTTTCTATCGAAATATGCTTTCATATCAATCTTTTTATTAGTTTTATAGTCTAGAATGTATACATCAAATCCATCTATGATAACTAAATCAGCTTGTCCTGCCAATCTAAGTTTTCCATCAGGTGATATTCTAGATAAAAGTAATTCAGGATATATTCCACGTCCTGGTTCTATTTTATTTGAAGTCTTGGTAGAAAATGAACCACCTAAACCTAAATGTTGTAATTCTTTTGTTTTACCAGCAAGATGTTCTAACTCATGCTGTCTATGAATTGCAGTTCCTCTAATACAAGAAGCTTCTCGCTTTTCTCGTCAGTCCTCAAGGATTTCCTGCTTCCTTGTAGAAAAGGCGTCTAAAGCAACGCCTGTTCTATCAAGGTAAGTTTGGTTGAATTGTTTAAAATTTAACAAATCGGGTTTTACACTTTTAAAATTATCTTCACCTATTAAACTTTCTAATGCTTTATAGGAAGACCAAAAATCTTCATCAAATACAGTAAACTGATGAATAAGAGTTGTAACCGAAATGCAGGATTGATTAGATTCTTTAACCCAGTATTTATGGAGTTCATCATTATATTTAACTACTTCATTTTCTTTATCTACTAGGAGTTGATCATAATCAATTACATTTGTCACCATCATTTAAATTTTTTCTTTTCTTTTTCTCTTTCATCTATCTCATCATAATTGATCATTGAACCAATTCTTTGTGCTGCCCTACTTACTAATGGTAAAATTGCTGGATATTCTAAAATATTATAGGATGATCGGGTTGTTACAATAGCTAAAAATCCAATGGCTTCGTCAACACCCTGAATTGAATAGAATAAAACACTTTCAATATCTGCTCGTTCCATTACTTGTTCCAATACTCTGCAATCTGGGGGTATTGGCCCAGTGCGGTCAATAAAAATGAATCCATCTCTTTCTAACCTTGTTAAAAATGGAGCCACCATTGCAGTATTTAAACGTTCATGTCTTTGACTCATTAAAGGTAATCCTGGAGTTGCAACTTCATTAGTTGCAGTCATAAACAAAAATGGAAGTCCTACGAGATTTGTAGTTCCGTTAGAAAACTCAAAAATAATTGCTCTATTAGCTTTTGTTTCTTCAGCTAAATTACTAAGTATTTCCTGCACTTCTTCAGTAAATTGTTTTCTAAGTCTGTTACCATGTTTATGATTAGCTTTTTCTTCTTCTTCTTTTTCAGAAAACTTTCTATCAATAATTTTACTTAATACATTCTTAGAAGATAATAAGTAAGCCCCAGCCAGAAGTGGGATCGAACTAACTGATACAAAGGCAAATGCCGCTCAATATCCATGATTAACAATAATATAAGTTATTAATTTTAATACATCTGCCATACTGATTTAAACTTTTTAATTTTAGGTTTGTTTTAAATTTTTACAAAGGTATTTATAAATTTTGGAATAAAACACAATTTTTATAAAATATCTTAATTTTTAAATTCATTATTAATTATATTTGCTAAATTATTATACATTTGAATTGGGAAGTAAAATACCAATTCTTTATAACTAAATGTTATTACTTCTTAATTTTGCTAATATCTTTGGAATAATAGGATTTCTTACACAGTCTTCGTCTGTAAATTCTATAGTTCCAATTAAGTCTGAATCTGAAAATATTTCTAAAACAGTTGCTAAACATGATTCGGTTTTATGTTTCCTATCTATTTGCTCAGTATCACCTAAGAAAATATATTTGGAGTTTTCTCCGATTCTTGTCATTATTGTTTTAAACGTATGGTTATCTATATTTTGTGCTTCGTCAATAATTACTATTGAATTATCAATAGATAATCCTCTTATAAAAGCTAACGGTAATATCTCTATCATTTTCTTATTAAGCAAATCTTTTGATGAATCTGGTCCGCAGATTTTATCTATATTCCACATGTAGGACATTACGAACGGTTCCATTTTTTGTTCCATTCCTCCTTTAAGAAATCCTATCTCTTCACCAGGAATAGGAGTTACAGATTTTACTAATATTACTTTTCTATACACTTGTCCTAATAAAGACAGCGCTGTAGCTAAAGTTACATATGTTTTACCTGTACCTGCTGGTCCTGTTGCAACCACTATCTCTTGTTCTTCAATCATATCTATTAACTCTTGTTGTTTCGCACTCTTAGCTCTAAAGTTGTAAACTAGTCTTGAGTGCTGCTCTGGTAATCTTGGTCTGTCTTTCTTGTTTCCCATAAATTATTATTAACATTATGTTTTGGTATTATAATTAATACCTTTAATCAAATGGAAAAACCCACTACAATACTGCGTGGGTTTCATAGTTGGCTAATGTGAGATTGTGCCTCGATATAAATAAGATAATATCCTTGTTGTCACATGCCGCGTACAATAAGTTACCATTTTGGCTCTAGTCTTTTTGTGTTTTTGACGACATCACCCGCTAGATCTGGTGCAAATTCTTTTAAAGTATCTTTAATAAATTGTTTTGAAGGATTGCCTAATTGTAATTGAATTCCTCTATAAGTTAATCCATCTTTTCTAAAGTCTACTATTTTTTGTTGTAATTCTGTCATTACTCAAATATTTTTTTATAATCCATTAAATCAATTAATGTTATAAGACGATGTGAAATGCGAGTTATTTTATAATAATCTCTGCCATCCATAATAAAATCGTTATGGTTTACATAATTTAAAAGTATTCCATTTAATTCATGAGATAATTCCAATATCTCACCTTCTATTTCCCTAATTGTTTTCTTCATTTTCATTTTCATTTTTATTTTCATTTTCATTTTCACTTTGCCGGCTCTGAAGGACTCGAACCCTCACCTATTAGTTTTGAAGACTAATGTGCTGCCATTACACTAAGAACCGTGGTATTTATTTTATTTTATTTTATTTTATTTTATTTTATTTTCTATTTCTAATAAAACTATTTCTAACAGTTCTTTATCCATAAATGCAGTCTTGTAATACTCTCCAGGTGTATTTATTCTTGGAGTATTAAAAATCTCGACTCCGTCTGTAAAAAATCTAATAGTCCATATATCTTTAATCCATTCATTGTCAAATTCTCCGGTTTTATATCCGAATTTCTCTAATATTTTTTCCATAATTCATTTATATTTTGATGTTACAAAGATAAGAAGATTTTTTGTACAAAAATTATACTTTATAAAAATACATTGATTTTAATTTTCTAATAACTTTTAATATTAAAATCTTAGTTTTAAAATAAAAATTATTTAATATTTCTACTTTATATATTATTTAATAAAGTAATTTAATTTTTAATGTAGATATATAATTTTTTCTAAAAACTTATTATACCTTTGTATCTAATTATAAATAGTAACAATTAAAAAGAATTATGAAATACAAAATTAAGAAAGCAGTTGATGGATCATTATTAAGTAGAATAAATGCTTTAATACCTCCACAACAAATGGTAAGAAACATTATAGAGGATATTCCAGATACTTATATTCCAATAGATTATGGAAAAAAAGCTGGAGAATTAATAGCACAAAATACACCTGTACAAACTTCAACAAAATATACAATTAATAAAGGAGATACTTTAAGTGCAATTGCTGCTAAACATAAAACTACTGTTGCTGAATTAGCAAAAGCTAATGGATTGAGTGGAGATCAAATTAATCATATTGTTACAGGTAAACAATTGATTCTTCCGGGAAATGCAAATAATATAGAAACTAAAAAATCCGTTTCAAAAAAGCAACCTATAATTAAAAAAGAAAGTAATAAAACTACTTCTAATAATATGTCTCCAGAACAATTTAAATTCAAATCTGCCCCACAAACTCTTCCAAATTTTACGCCATTTTTAGGCGATAAAAATGCAGGATTATATTTATCTAATTATAAAGAAGATTCTGTAAATCCAAATAATCCATTTGTAATATCAGGCCCAACGATAGTTGCTAAAAATAATTCTAATAAAGTGATTAATCCAAAAAATCCTATCGTAATAGAAGGTCCAACTATAACTCCAAAAAAATCAGTAGTTAATCCTAATAACCCTGTTATTACTGAAGGACCAACTATTTATGGTAAACGTCCTTCAGTTATTAATCCAAAAAATCCAGTAGTATTAAAAGGACCTATCATAACTGCTAAAAAGACTATTAAAAAGAAACCGTCAGGAGGAGGAAATTCTTGGTAATATGAGATATATTTTAAAATATCAGAAACCTGTTAAAAAAGGAAAGTAATTAAATGAAAATAGCCCCGATTCTTAATTGAATTTCGGGGCTATTTTTTTCTAAAAAGTTATTCTCCAAGGTTGTGTATAAGGATTTGTTAAAGGTTCACTTATAGGTGTATTCCAAGGATTACTCCACGGATTGTTCGTATCATAATGTTTTCTAAGACAAGGAATACTAACTGTTTGGATTTCTACTTTTGGAACTATAGTCCAAGTTTCATCAATTCCTAATATTTCTAAAGTATCTTTTAATTTCTGTACATTTACTTCCTCATGTAATGTAACTACTTTCTTTTCAGTATCTATTGTTAGTGTCATTATTTATACTTATTTAAAATTTCCATAATTCGATTCTTGGATACTCCTCCAACAATTTTATCTACTTGTATATCATCTTTAAATATAATAAGAGTTGGAATACTATAAATAGTATGTTGAGCTACTAACTCTTCATTCTTGTCATCTTCTATATCTATTTTTTCAATAGAAATATGACTATTCTCCATATCTATTTCTTCTAAGATTGGAGCCAACTGTTTACAGGGTCTACACCAATCAGCATAGAAATCAACTACTTTAATCATGAATTAAATGTTTGCAAATATTAATAAATCTTTAAAATCTTCTACTGAATCAATTTCAAAAGCATATGCTTTTTCTTGTCCTTCTCGTTTAATTTGAACTAAATTTGGTTTAGTCAAGTCTAACATAACATCATAATTCATTTCAAATTCATCTTCAAATGTTTTTGTGTAAACTACAATAGCAGTTTTCTCTACAGCTTTTATAAATCCAAAGGCATTCATAACCTGTTCCTTCAAGATTTGTTTGCTAATAATCTCTTTATTGATTCTATCTAAGACTGCTGTTAAAGCACCTTTCTCATGTACTAATGTTTCTAATTCTGTCATTTGTTTAATTGTTTTATAATTCAATTTCTTCATCATCCATTGTTGCTAAATCAATAGAAGTTGCTTTTAAATATTTCTTTACCATCTCTAATTCATATTTCATCTTATTAATTTCCATTTGCTGTTGAGCAATTATGATATCATGTTGTTCTATTTTGCATAATACAAACTGTCCGAATTTTGGTAAATTAAATTCTAAAGCTTCAGTAGGATTACCATCATTATCTGATGTAAGTCTTTTACTTATAAAGTTACTATCAATCAACTCGGATACTCGTCTATAAATAGTAGATTCGGATATTCCTGTTTTTTCGGATAACTCTTTATCTGAATAAGTTGTTTTAGCAACTCCTGTATCTTTATCTACAAATAAATGTTTTTGAACTGCTATCATAAATGCTTTTTGCTGTGTTGTTAAATCTTTATTCTTTAAAAATTCATAATCATACATTTCAAATTTCTCTGATTTAGTATTGAATTTATAAGCATTACATTTTCCGACTTTAGTTTTATTTATATCTCCACAATCCTCTAATCTTTTAATGGCATTTACAACTCCTTGATTTGACATTTCACAATCTTTTGCTAATCTAGCAATACTCACTATTGCCATTTTAGTTTGACTGTTCATAAATTTCTTGATTTGAGCATAGACATTCAAATCATTATATTCTTTTCTTGTTGTTCTTCCATCTTGTTTAAAATTTGGAGTACTAACAGAATTTGGTACTTGTATATGTTGTTTGCTACTATGTTCCATTTGATAAAATTTGAATAACAAAGATACACAAAATTGTTCAAACAAATTGTATATGATATGTTAAAAAATGTTAAATTATAAAATTCGAGACTGAGGTGTATCTACGTCAAATTTAGTATGATTTTTGTCAAAATTAGTGGAAGCCCAAGTCAGATTTAGTATGATTTTCGTCAAATTTAGTGACATACTATACTTAATATATACTTAATCTTTTACTATACATAATGCTGTCAATGGGCTAGCGCGACTTTCATAATATCCAATTTATAAAATAAGGTATTACAAAGGTGTTTCTGAAAAAAATTTTAAAAATTTTTGAAAAATTTTTTGGGAAAAATTTTTGTTTTTATGTTATAAATGTGAGTCCTGTTTCCTTTGTTCCCTCCAGCCTTAAGGGGCGAGAAAGGCACAAAGTTTTTCAGACTTCAAACCAATAAAAAACAAAAAAATGGCAACATCTGACAAAATTAAAGTTAACAAAATCGAAGATTTGAGCGCATTACGCGCAAAGGTAGGCGAAGCCAATGGGCTCAGCGAAGATAAAATCGCTGAAAAGGTAGCAAACGCCGCAACCGAATTTAATTCTGTTCCTGAAGAGGGCACTTTTGACCATATCGGGGAAAAGGAATACAAACTAAAAGATGAAAACGGGATAGAAATTACTCGTTATTCTATTGGTTATTATTTAGGCAAGGACGAAAAAACAGCTTTGCACGTTAGCGAAAATACAATATTCGCACAAACCGTTACCGACGAACCTGTAAAGGTTAAATCAGTAAAGAACGCTGGCAAATATATGCTGAAACAAACAAGAATAAGTGAGTCGTTGTACTCTGAAAACAGCCAAGACAAGCGTTTATTTGCCCTTAAAGGAAAATCATTCAAAACAGTTAAATTTCCTGGCAAAGCATTGAAAAAGTACGAAGCCGATAAAATGTTTGCACCTGCCGAATTAACCATTGCAGAAGCAAAGGAAAAGCTATTGGCTAATACCGAACCGAAAACTTACCACGTTTTCACATTGGTAACACCACCTGCCAAATAATTGAATTGAAAGGGAAGATAGCAATATCTTCCTTTTCTTTTTCAAACCAAATAGTATATTCATAAGTACTATGCAAAATATAACCAAGGAATTGAATCGAGACTTAATTTATACATTTGTAGGAAGATTTACAGATGAAAATAGTTTCATAACAGATGATGATAAAATTATTGATTGCTTAGCATATAGGCATCATAGATTTTATATGAACAAGAAATTATCAGCTATCAACATACAGTATATTTATTGTGGTATTAATGATTGGGTAATTTTTCAATGTGTATTAATGGAGTAGAATTACAATGAAAGAAAAGTATATTAAGATTGAGTATTGCACTCCTTTGTAGTTTCTGCTCCATTTGTTATTAGGAGATGATTTTCATTGCTGGTTATTAAAAAATTATTGAAGTGTAATGGTGAGATAATCAGAGGAACCCATCAACACACACTCCGCAAAATATCACACTTTTCATCTTTTCAAATCACATCTCTAAAAATACATTATATATCTGAGAACATTAATGTATATTTTTTGAGATAACAACACCTAATAGCTTACCACTTGAGTTAGTGGCTAAATGACTCATCCAACATATCACTTTACAATACGTAAGTATTTGTAAGAGTGTGCTTTCGATGCAAAATATGAACAAACCTAAAGCTTGATACACAACAAGCTATCAAAATGTGTATACAACAATGCCTATTACATCCGAAATTAAAAACTCAAGTGCAAACAGGTTAGCTCGTCGTGGTCATGGTATCACAGGCTTGAGCTTAGAATTACAATTGGTTCATTTGCAAAACCTTGCAATGCTTCGCGATGAAGTATTAGCTTATCTGAAATCAGAAGCAGATCTTACAACTGCTACAATACCAATGCAAAAAACATTGGCTTTCTTGGATTTTGTAGTTCAGCAAGATTTTGAATCACCAATTGCCGATAACCTTTG
>Ga0316611_1000041_pt1 | contig 58980 bp, 48 predicted proteins | sample MIS2016202_MG_FD_207675 | JGI IMG/M metagenome (GOLD analysis project Ga0316611, IMG submission 207675) | Microbial mat bacterial communities from Middle Island sinkhole, Lake Huron, Michigan, United States - MIS.2016.202 | ecosystem: Environmental > Aquatic > Freshwater > Lake > Sediment... | reverse complement strand
GCAATGGAAGCGGGAGAATGTGCCCCAGGTGTTGAAGCACCGCAGTGCCTATCTCAATGGAGAGTTCTCTAGGATGCCGTGGCTAGCATGAGTATATCTACTCATCGCCAAATTGAGATGCACCCGGGTGCGATTTCCCCGAAATGTTCCGTCCGGATAACCTTTAAGACAGTCATAACGGGTCACTAAATCACTTAAAGCACTGTAGGCCCAATCCCCCGGATTCACATCCCGAAACTGGGAAACGCTGTTAATTTGCGACATGGGAGCCGCAGGCTCCAAGTTAACCCGCATCAGGGATTGAGGGGCTTCGGCTGCAACTTCATTGATTAATTGCGGCAAATGGGGGGGGTACGCTTGTTCTTGTGCTTGCACAGGGATCGCAATCATTGAACCCAGGGCAACAGCACTCATCCAGCACAGATCAAAATTGGAGCCAATCACCATGTCACTCAATCACTTTCTAAGGGAAATTACTGAGAATACTAGCAGCAAAAGATTGCAAATAATAGTAGTCAAATGTACTTAAATAAAATTTTTAACCTGATGATTGAATGGGTAAGATGAGAAGGTTTAACTCCCCATAGAAAATATTCCCACTGGCATCCTACAAGGTAATCCTGTGTCCTACAATTTTGTAATACTATTGCAATAAATTTGTAATAAATGTGAGTTTATCAGGATTGTTTGATTTCAGCCTACTTTGAGGAAGGATCTTCATCAAATCTTTACTTAGCAATAGTTCAGGCTTTATGGCTGCTTTAATTATTCCTTTAATAACTCAAAAATTGCATAGGCATATAACGCTTTAATGTTCAAAATCTCAAGGTTCTCCCAAGGAGGGATACGAGCGACAGAGCCACCAGAAAGTGCGTCACGGCAGAGCTATGACCGGAGAGTATTTTTCTTTTTGGGTATGAAATTATCTTGATCTGCTAGTCGTCAATGGTGCGTCAGACATAAACCAATCGTTCACATGATGACTGATCCGTCTGACGCACCCTACAATGCGTAGGGTGCGTCAGAGCGATTAACCTATTGATGTATAAGAATCACTTAACGGCTGACGCACCATCTTCACTCAGTCTCAGATTCAGGGATGATTAGGGATTTCTAGTAAGGGGGGAAGGGCGATCGCCACCTCTGGAAAGGCAAGAGACGTGATTACCCCATCCTTCCACAGAGTACGGCTGAGAAAATCACCATTTTGGGGATCGCGAAACACCGTCAATTCTTGCCGTGAAACATCAATCACCCAATATTCAGCAATCCCCCCCTGGGCATACATGGGGCGTTTCGTCTCCAGGTCAAAGGCGAGGGTCGTATCTGATACTTCAATCAGCCAGTAAATATCTTCTGGATGAGGATAGCGGGTGAGATAATGGGTATCGGGAAGATGGGCGATCGCAAATCCGGCTGCGGTTCAGAAGTGGTCAACGTGATTGGATGGGCTTCAAAAACTTTAGCTTTGCCTTGCAAAAGACGGCGTAAATATTCCGCACCGCGATCATTCACAAAACGATGTAAAGGGCCTTCTGGGGGCATATCCCAAATTTCTCCATTAATCAATTCGCAGCGACGGTGATCTAAAAGACCGTGGGCTTGCATTTGTTGGTAATCAGTAACTGACCATTGAGTGAGGGTTCGCATGGGGGAAATGATGAATGATGATCACAAATTAAAAATGGTTAATGGTTCTAAATCTTCAGCGGGGGTGAAATTGAAAATGCGGCTGTAGAAATAAAATTCACCGTCTAAAGTGCGTTTTATATTGGCAGCTTGGCGGAAACCATGCTGCTCTTCAGGATAGGCAATATAGGCCACCGGCAACCCCTTATCTTTGAGCGCCGCGACCATCATTTCTGCTTGATTGGGGGGGACAATTTTATCCTCTAAACCTTGGAAAAAGATCACCGGACAAGCCAATTGATCTAAATGGTGGAGGGGCGATCGCTCCTCGTAAATTTCCCGATCCTCTGGGTATTTACCGATCAAACCATCCAAATAACGGGCTTCAAACTTGTGGGTATCTTGGGCAAGGGCCGCCAAATCGCTCACGCCGTAGTAACTGGCCCCCGCTTTGAAGACATCTTTAAACGTTAAGGCCGCCAATGTGGTGTAACCGCCCGCACTACCCCCGGCGATCGCCAACCGCTCCCGATCCACCCGACCCTGAGCCGCCAAATACACCGCTGCATGGGTGCAATCCGCCACATCAACAATCCCCCATTGCCCCTGTAACCGTTGGCGATATTCCCGGCCATAGCCAATACTGCCGCCATAGTTGACATCCACCACCGCAAAGCCCCGGCTCGTCCAATATTGAATCCGCAGGTTTAGCGTTGCCGTTGCTCCTGCCGTTGGCCCTCCATGGCTTTTGACGATTAAGGGGGGCAACTCCCCCGCTGGGGCGGTGTAGTCCGGGTTGAAGGGGGGATAATACCAGGCGTAGGCCGTGAGGCCGTTATCGGTGGGAAATTCAATGGCTTCTGGAATCGAAAAATAACTGGGATCAACGGCAATACTGGCTGCCGTTTTCAAAGTTTGATACTCCCAAGTGGTGAGGTCAAGGCGGATTAATTGCGTCGGTTCCGTGGGAGAGCCGACAATCATCACCGCTGCCGCTCCCTCATCGACAACTTGAAAATCTCCAAACTGCGTGAAAGGGGGGGCAATGGGGTGCAGTTCCCCCGTGAGCATATCCAGCCGAGCCAAATAATCCTGGCCCTGCTGGCTATAGGTACAGAGCAGCCGATGGGCATCGAGGAATTGATAGGGCTGCAAGCCGAAAACCCAATGGGGATAGGCAAACTCCCCTTCAAGGGGGCAAAGGGCCGTAATCCCCGCAGCATCTTCCCGATATAGATTCCACCAATTACTCCTGTCGCTGACAAAATAGAGCCGACCATCCGGCCCCCAACTGGGAACCGCCACCGATTCCGTCTCACTGCCCGCCACACAGCGGGGCATCGTTAATGTGCCATCACCTGCCACTCTCGCCACCCATAACCGCGTTCCATCCCAAGGCATTTGGGGATGTTGCCAATCCAACCAAGCCAAGCTTTGGCGATCGGGACTCAACCGAGGCGAACTGTAAAAATCACTCCCCGTTACCAAAGGCGTTATTGTTCCATCCCCCAAACTCACCGCCGCTAGATAATTCTCCGGCTCCGGGCCGTCCCCGCTGTGATCCTCACAAACGGTAATTAAACGGTTGTGGGCCAGATCTAAAACAAAGTCTGCATAACGCCACGGCCCTTCTGGGGTTAAAGGTTGCGGCGTTTCCCCGGGTCGATGGCGATAAATGCGCTGATCGGCAAAATTGACAAAATAGATCACCCCTCCGGTAATCAACACCGCCCCGCCGCCGTACTCATGCACCCGCGATCGCACATTAAACGGAGCCGGGGTCATATTTCCCCCGTTCCCCGTTCCCCGTTCCCCATTCTCCATCCCCACAATCACCGTCCTTCCCCCCTCTTGGGGCCGGCTCTCTGTCCAATACAACATTTCGCCATCCCGATAGACCCCCCCTAGGCCAATGGAACCAGAAACAATTAAATCGGCGGTGATGGGCGATCGCCAAGACCCAAAAGGAGCGGTAACAGTAGGCATAGTTTAATCCGTGAGAAACTCCCCCCAGTTTAAAACTTGCGGGCAAAGGTTGAAACTCAGGGGTTCTTGGAGCGTTTGCGCAGTGGTGGCTAAACAGAGATTGAGATATTGCTTCAGGCGTTGGGCTTGGCGATCGTTGAATTGATAAACCGTGCCGTCGTCATTAGGGGTGAATAAAGGAGCAGCGGTTAGGGCGCGATAGGCCGCCGCCCCCTGGGGGAGAATCCAAGGATCTTCGCGATCAGGAATCAGACCCGGCGGCAATTCCCCTTGCAACAGGGTTGCTAAACTGTAGGCCCGTTGAGGATCGCGGCACACCTTCGCATTCACCCCCCGCCGTTGCAACGCGCTACAGAGGGAATCCAGCGTCACATCCCCAGAGGGCGCGATCCGCAACAGTTCCGCCACCAAGAAAAAATCACTGTATTGATGTTCAGCCCGTTCCCCCCAATCGGGCCGTAGGGGCAATTGAGCCGCACCCACCGCTAAGGCAGTCTCCCGCGCCGCCAATTGAGCCTTGGGCAACTTCCAACCCAACTGTGGGGTTAACTCTCCAAGGGTACTGCGGAGAAAATCCCCCTGCCAATACACCACTTCAATGTCCGTCGTCGTCACCCCCGCCACACTGAGCAAATCATTTAACACGCCATTAAAGGATTCAAACCAAGCCCGGAGGATCTTCTCCTGAATCCCCTCGCGACTAATCCCCCAGGTTTGCGCCCCCAATTGGGTGGTAAAGGTGGGTTGATGGTGGAGGATTTGGGCCACACGGGCGGCGATCGCTAACACCATCTCCCCCATGGGATGACGAGTGAGGGCCACGGCGGCCGCTTCCCGACGACGGCGATCGGGGTTGCCAGGCCAGGGGAGATCCCAGGTCATGGTGGCGAGGAAATCCTGCTCTGGCAACCATTGGGGATAGAGGAGTTGATAAAAAATATCAGCGTGGAAGGCATTCCTGCCGTAGGGGTGGGATTGATGGAAGATTTGGCCATCGGGGAGGGCGATCGCCAGATCAGTGCTGACTTCATTGCTCACCAGATAAAGCGTCGGCTGATGGGGGGGAGCAATCAGGGCCAGGGCCGTAGGGTTGGGGATTAAAAAAATTTGTTCCGGACTGGGGACTAACTTCGCCCCTAACACCGCCTCCCGCAGATTAAACCGATAGGTTTCGCCCCAAGGGGTCGGGTGGGTGAGGATCACCCCCGCTAGGTTTTGCAACGTAGCGGCTAAGACCTTTGGCTCTAACCCCTCAGCAACGATCGGCCCCGGTTGGCGTAACAGTTGCCCCAACAACAACTGTAACCCCCGCTGAAACCAATGGAGGGGAATGGGTTTCCCCCCTGGGCCGCAAACTTGGGGCAGCCATTGCCTTTGCTGATGGCTATAGCAAGGAATCCCACGGTGGAGGTAGGTGTGGAACGGCTCAATCCGTAGGCTATGGGGGTGGGGAGCATTTTGGCAGGCGGCGGCTCCGACGTTGATTTGGAGGCGATGGGTGCGCTGATGGCGATCGCCCCGCTCATCATGATGGCCGGTAAATTGAACCGCGATTCTCCCGTAGGATCCTGGCTCGCCCTGGCCATCGGGCCAAACCAAGGGATGGGGTTGCGCCGCTCCCCATTGCCATAGAGCCGCCGCCAACCCCCGACTCCCCAATTCCACCCCCAAATACCAGGGTGTATTGTTATTCATGCTCCTGAGGGGCGGGAATGGTGGGGGCTTGGCCATTGTTCCCTTGCCAGAAATCTATCACAGCCACCCCCCGCTCTCCATGGCTTTCTTCCTCCCACAACAGTCCATCTAAACTGGTTAAGACATCTTGAGGGGGAATGGTGGGAAGGGGTTCAGAGGCGATCGGGTTGGCTAGGCGTACCACAGGGGGATCGCTAGCCACGGGTTCAGGCTTAGGCTCTACCTTTACCTGGGGAGGAGCAATAGCCACAGGTTCAGGCTCAGGTTCAGGTTGGGGGATTGGGGGCTGATTTTGCTCAGGTTCAGGCTCTGGCTCCATAAAGGTTGCCGGTTCGTCATTGTCCCCAAAGAGATCATTGAGGGAGGCGATCGCATCAATCCCTAAATCATCAATGGTTTGGGGGTTGGGAAGTGGGAAGTGGGAAGTAGGAAGTGGGGAGTGAGCATCGGGCAACGTTGGCGCATCTTGCTCCTCTTCGGGCGGCCCATCGGGCAGATCTGACCCCCAGTCCCTCGGTAGCGGTTCTGCCGCTTCAAACCGCGCTAAATCCTCACTGAGTTGTTGTAATTGTGCCGGAGAGAGGGTTTCCTCTAAATCCTCAATGGGATGAGCCTCCACCTCCGCTGTCGCCAGCAGCGTTTCCCCTGGGGTAAGACTATCTTGATGATCTTCCGCATCCAAGGGCAGGGCCGTTTCTGCCTGATTAGAAACCTGAGCCAAAAGATTGGCCAACACCGCCATCGTTTCCGCCAGGGTGGGAACCTCCGCTGTTTGCGGACTAACCCCCTCATCCACAGGAGCCGCTGACAACAGTTCTTGATCCTGAATTTGGTAATCCGCAAACAGAATCGTTTCGATGGAAACTTCAATATCTGGCAAGTGGGGCGGGATCATGACCGACTCAGCCACCGGAATCACGGCTGGATCCTCTAAGCCATCAAACAAGGCATGATCGAAATCCGGAGCAACCCCAAGGGTTTCGGTGGGGATGGGGGGCGGCGGGGGCGCAAGCTCCTGCTCAGAAACCGTCAGCACCATCGGCGGATCAATGGGGTTGGCAAAGGCATCGGAATTGAACAGGTATTCATCCCACACCTCCCAAGCCTCATCCGGCGGGGCAGGTTCAGGGGGAGGGGGCATCACTTGGGAACGGGGGGACTGGGGCGGCTCAGTCACCACCGGAACCAACAGGGGATCAAGATGCACCGTGGGATCCAACTGCAAGGGCGGGGGCAGGGCCGGCAGGGGTTGCTGGGTGATCAGCGTTTCGGAATATTGCCCAAGGCTATGCAGGGAGGCGATGCCTTCGGTGAGGGATTTGTGATAGCCGTGGAGGTCTTGCTCTAGGCTGGTAAAGACATGGTGAAAGGTACTGTCTAAACTGCGGAGGAGTTGATCCGATTGGGCTTGGAGCGATCGCAACTGTTCCAACCAATCCCACTGTTGGCTTGGGGGGACATCACCGGCCAGGGGAGAAAGGGCCTGCATCTGAATCCGCTCTAGGGTTTGGCCCAATTCCTGACGCAAACCCTCACTACAACGGTTGAGCAGGGCATTGAGAAAATTGGTGGTCAGTTGTCGCTGCTGGGTTTCCAGATAGCGAATTTCCCCCAGGAGAGATTCCCGTTGTTGCCGCAGGGTTTCCAGTTCTAATTGCAAAGGTTGGAGCCATTGCGATCGCTCCAGATTCAACTGCGCCATCACCGATTGGGCAATGGCCTGGGCAGTATTCTGTTCCTCAGGGGCAAGGGAGGGATTCACCAAAGGGGTAGCCTCCACGGTGCGGCCCCAATCCCCCAAGATCCAACGAATTTTTTCTAGTAAATCCCGCTGGGTTAGGGCCATCTCCCCCGTGCTGATCTTGCTGGCCTCCGTGGCAATCAGCAGATCGTCAATTTCAGCAATGAGTGCGTGGATCTGAGCTTGAGAAATGGTCACGGTCAACCCCTATAATTCCGTCAGTGCAACGGGTCGCCTTCCATGCTACCCTTTCCTCATAAAAAATAGAGCGGTAAGCGGGAAACTCAGCGGCTTGAGCCCTGAGAGGAAAGCGACTCGGCGAATTTATTCGCCGTGGTCTTCCTGATGATAGACTTACATCCATCAGCGACTGTTATGTAGTCAGTCCGCTCCAAGGGATATGCCTAGAACCTTAAGCAATTAATGGTGCGGCATATCTTAAAAAAGTAGCCAGAAAGCTAGGCTTAGACCTTAGCCAACCGGGTAGACGGTGTTTGACGGCCGTAGCGAGAGTCAGATTTTGGCCAATACTAAAATCGACTCTGTCAGCAGAATCTCAGTGTCTTTAGACCTGAGAGTGTCAAACTCTTACGGTTAACTTGTAGCAAAACTCTAGGGACAAAATTCCCCAATCCATGGCGATGGCCCCACCTCCATCCCCTGTGGCTATCCTCCGCCTTTGCTGTTCCCCCTCCAGACTCCCTGTCTTTGCCCCATGGATGATCGATTTCCCTCCCGCGAACAAGATGCTGACATCACCAAATTGATCAAAACAGTGCCTTTCTTCGCAGGACTGCCCTCCGATGCCCTCGATAAAGCCACCTGTCACGTTGTCACCCGGACTCACCCCTCCAACCAAGTCATCCTTTTAGAAAATGATTGGGGCGGATCTGTTTATTTCATCGTCGATGGTTGGGTGAAAATTCGCACCTACAACCTCGATGGCAAGGAAGTGACATTGAATATTATCGGCAAGGGGGAACTGTTTGGGGAAATGGCCGCGTTGGAAGAAGTGCCCCGCTCCACCGATGTGATTACCCTCACCTCCACCACCATCAGCAGTGTTCCCGCCCAAGATTTTGTGGATCTGATCCATTCGGAACCCTTAGCAGGGGTGCGGTTGGCGCAATTAATGGCGACACGGTTACGCCAGGTGAACCGACGGCTACGGCTGCGGGAAGCCGATAGTGTCTCCCGCGTGGCGGATACGATCCTGTTTCTCGCTGAAGGTCAGGGCCAGGAAAGCACCGAGGGGTTAGCGATTCCTAACCTGCCCCATCGGGAGTTAAGCAGCCTGAGCGGTTTGGCCCGGGAGACGGTGACGCGGGTACTCACAAAGCTGGAAAAGAAAAACCTGATCCGCCGAGATCACGATTTGTTGATCATCCCGAACCTTTCGGCTCTGGAGCGCAGTATTACCTGACATTCTTGCAACGCTGATGGTGTATGGCTTACAGCGTTTCTAGCTTCTAAAGGGTACAGCGGCCTCTGGCTGAACCCTTGAAATTCTGTTACAAATGGAAAAGTATAGTAAAGATTTGTAACCAACCTTGTGAGCAGCGCGGACCTTAGTTTTATGTTTGGTAGCTTTACCGGCTCGAACTCCAATCAAACCTCAGACTGGGGGGAAGACCTCATCAATAGCGTTGCCAGCAACACTCTGCGCCACCTATTCACCCGTAGCGACAGCGTTGAGGTTAAAGTGCGTTGCCAACCCCCCAGTAAGTTACTTCAGGGCAGCATCGACAGCTTCAAAATGCAAGGCCGTGGGATTGTCATCCGTCGGGATTTTCGCACCGAAGAGATTAGCTTTGAAACCGATGCGGTGGCCCTCGATTTTGCCTCGGTGCTTCAGGGGAAAATTTCTCTGCGCCAACCCACCCAGGCGATCGCCCTGATCAAACTCACCGAATCCGATATCAATACCGCCTTTTCGGCCCAACTGGTGCGCCAACGCCTCGAAAATCTCACCGATGAACGGCTCACCAACCTTTCCGGGGGGGAACCGGTGTCATTCACCGCCATGAAACTGCAACTGTTACCCGCCAACCGCGTCAAACTCCAAGCCTTGGCCAACTTCCCGAACCGAGCCATCCCCCTCAGTTTTAGTTGCGCCCTCGGTTTGGCTAAACGGCGGCGCGTCACCTATGGAGATGCGGAATTTATCGGGTCGGATATTCCCGCCGATTGTCAAGATCTCTCCCAAATCCTGATGGGTATCCTTGTGGATATCCTCAATGAAATGGTGGATCTCGATCGCTTCGACCTCGATGGCGTGACCTTGCGGCTCAACCGTCTGGAAACCGAGGGGAAAACCCTCAATTTTAGCGGCTATGCTCAAATTGAACGGATCCCCCGCACCGGCTAGGTCGTGATCCGCTCAAGGGCAGAGCGATTCTTGAGCAGGATCCGAGCCACACTTCACTCCCCACAATCCCCCCTAAGCCATGTGGCAGTATGTAACCCCCGGTATCGCTGATGGTCAGTTTGAGCAATTGCCCGGCATCCCCCTCACTCAGCGGGAGGTGCGGGTCTTGATCCTGTCGGCGTTGCGGATGGAGGCGGAATCGGTACTCTGGGATATTGGGGCGGGGACGGGGACAATTCCGGTGGAAATGGGTTTATTAGCCCCCCGTAGCACGATTCTGGCCATTGAGCGGGATGAGGATGTGGCGAAGTTAATCCGCCGCAATTGCGATCGCTTCCAGGTGGCCAACGTCCAAGTCATCGAAGGCAACGCCCCCGATTGTCTCACTGACCTGATACCCCGCCCCACCCACATTTGCCTAGAGGGGGGGCGGCCCCTCAAGGATATTCTCTACGCCGCTTGGGAAGCCCTGCAACCGGGGGGGCGATTGGTGGCAACGGTGAATAATTTAGAAAATCTCTATGGTATTTCCGAAGGATTATCCACGCTCCAAGCCCGCAATATTGAGGTGATTCAGTCGGCGGTGAATCGCCTTGAAACCCGAGGGATTCATCAAACCTTTGCCGCTGTGAACCCGATGTTTATCCTCAGTGGAGAGAAACTCTGATCTGGTCTAAATATTTGCCCCATTTGGCGGCGAGGGGGATTTCAGTAAAGGGGATGGCCATGGGGGGGCGATCGCCTGTGGGAATGAGCAGTAATTGCGGTTTACCTTTCGTGGGGGGGGTATCCCAATCGACAGGAAGATCACCCACTTCTAAACGAATCGCCGTTAAATCCCGCAATGAAATACTTTCCGGGTTGATCACCCCTTGGCGCGTTGGCTTTCCCCAGGTGATCCGGTCTTCCTTTTGCCCCAAGACCGCATAAATGTCATATTTAGATTGATCAAATCCTTCAGCCCACCGTTGATAGGCTTCGACTTTACGCCATTCATGCCAACCGGCCCAAGCCAGGCCGATAAACCCCACCAACAGCGGCAACCACAGTAAACCCCGTTCCATAATCTTCAATGCCTTTAAACTGCAATGGGCGACTCCAAAACGATGATCACTGTTCCCCTTGATGCCATTCTCCACCAAGCCTTAGCGGGGGAAGATCTCAGCCCTGATGCTGGGGTTGCTCTGCTCCAAGCGCAAGCACCGCAGGAGCTTGCGGCAATTCGCACCGTCGCTAATCGCCTCCGTCAACGCCAAGGGGGGGATACCGTCACCTATGTGGTCAATCGCAATCTCAACTTTACCAACATCTGCGAGCAACATTGTAGTTTCTGTGCCTTTCGCCGCGATGCGGATCAACCGGGGGCCTATTGGCTGACGCTGGAGACGATGGTGGCGAAGGTAGCGGATGGGGTGGCGCGGGGGGCGACGGAAATTTGTATGCAGGGGGGGCTAAATCCGGCGGCGCAGGTGGGGGGATCGAGTTTGGCCTATTACTGCGAGATGGTGAGGGCGATTAAGGCGGCCTTTCCCCAGATTCATCTCCATGCTTTTTCCCCTCAAGAGGTGGAGTTTATCGCCCGTCAGGATGGTTTAAGTTATGCCCAAGTTTTGGCGCAATTACAACGGGCGGGGGTGGGTTCGCTGCCGGGGACGGCGGCGGAGGTGTTGAGCGATCGCCTCCGGCGCATGATCTGCCCCGAAAAGCTCAATAGTCAAACCTGGCTGGAAATTGTCACCACCGCCCACCGTATGGGCATCCCCACCACCAGCACGATGCTTTGTGGCCATATCGAAACCCCTCAGGAGGCGATCGCCCACCTCGATCAACTCCGCCAACTGCAACGCACCGCCCAAACCTACCCCGCCCGCATTACCGAATTTATCGCCCTCCCCTTTGTGGGGGAACAGGCCCCCGCTCCCCTGCGCCATCGGGTAGGCCGGGATCAACCAGATTTAGGGGCAACGTTGCATTTGATGGCGGTAGCTCGCATTTATTTGGGGAATTGGATTGTCAACCATCAACCCAGTTGGGTGAAGTTGGGTTTAGCGGGAGCGACGACGGCGTTAGATTGGGGCTGTAATGATTTAGGCGGCACGTTAATGGAGGAGCATATCACCACCATGGCGGGGGCGAAGGGGGGAACCTGTTTAACCGTTGAGGAACTGCGGGGGGCGATCGCCACCACTGGCCGTCCCGCCCAAGAACGTACCACCCTCTACCAACCCATTGCCCAACCTTAACCTAACCTTAAGGATCCAGTGGGGGATTTTTCCCGTTACAATGCGGGGGAACTCCAGAATTTTTTCTGGCTTTGCTTCGGCTCATCTGTGGTAGGATCTCCCGCCTTGGTTCAGCTCCCTCTCACCCCTGGACAAACTCACAGGACGACCCCAATCCCATCGGTATATTTCCCCTTGGACTCCTGCTATTCCCCTCATTCTCCTTCGATTTCTCCCCCATCGGATGCGATCGCCCGCCCGGCCCATCCGGTGGTGATTCGCACGGCCATCCGTCAGGATGTGCGGGCCTTAGCGGATGTCCTCACCGATAGCTTCCATCCTCCGGAGGGGTTAATGTTTTGGGTGCAGCCTTTTTTGCGCTTGGGGATCTATGAAGATTTGCGAGCCCGTTTGCGGGCGAACACCCCCCAATACCATTGTTTTACCGCCACCCTAGGGGCAACGGGTTTAATTATCGGCACAGTGGAAATTGCCGTCCGTCCCCTCTATTGGGGCGCGTATCAGGTGGACTATCCCTACATTTCTAACCTCGCCGTCCATCCCGATTACCGTCGTCGTGGTGTGGCCCGCCAGTTGCTCCTCAGTTGTGAACCCAAGGCCCTAGAATGGGGGTTTCAGGCGATCTATCTCCATGTCTTAGACCAGAACCGACCAGCCCGCAAACTGTACAAAAGTTTGGGCTACTACACCGAGGAGAGATGGCCAGCCTCTAGTTTCACGCTATGGCCATCTCAACGGTTGCTATTGTACAAAACCCTAAACGCTCAACCTGTCTAACCCCCGTGGCTCCATTGCATCATGATCCAAGGTTATCCACTGGCGCGGAGGCGATGCGCGACAGTGCCATGATCGCCCCAGTTTTAGCCGATCTCCGCGCCCAGCGGGTGCTGATTGTCAATCAACGGCGACGCAATGGCCTGATTATTTATAAACCCCATCATGCGGAGTTTGCCGGGCCGGGGGCGGTGGTGGGGGGGCCGTTTGATACCGATGCGATCGGCATTCTGCCGGTGGGTAATTGGTCGTTACTGCCCCCCGCTGACCCTGAGCAGCGGCAAAAAGCCTATCTCATGCGTCGCCAATGGGTGAAGTTATTTAAGCAGGTGACGGAAAACCCGATTCCCCTTCAACGGGTACAAACAATCCTCAATCAGTTTGAAAACTGGTTTAATGTGGAAACCGTGGCGAAATTGCCCGATGAGGCGATCGCCGCTCTGGTGGGGGTTTTGCCTCAGACGGTGCAGAAGGTGCGGCAGATGGGGGAATGGTAGGAAGTGGGAAGTAGGAAGTGGGAAGTGGGGAGTGGGAAGTGGGGGTTTTTCGTTCCTATGGGGAGAATCGCTACAATAGGCTCAAACAACCCTAATCCTTTCAGGGCAACGCAATTGAGGAGAATATGTTGAATAAAGTTGAAAAAACTGAGCAAGAGTGGAAGGCGCAACTGACACCGGAGCAATTTAAGGTGACGCGCCAAAAAGGGACGGAACGGGCGTTTACTGGCAAATACCACGACCATAAGGGCAAGGGGATCTATAAATGTGTCTGTTGTGGCACAGAACTGTTTGATTCAGACACAAAGTTTGATTCTGGTACGGGTTGGCCGAGCTTTTTTGCCCCCATTGCTCCGGATCATGTGGCGGAAGAGAGCGATCGCACCCTCTTTATGGTACGCACAGAGGTACTCTGTGCCGGTTGTGGGGCGCATTTGGGTCATGTGTTTAGCGATGGCCCCAAACCCACCGGCCAACGGTATTGCATGAACTCCGCTGCCCTCGATTTTGAAGCCCGCTAACGGATCCAGGCATTACGCCAGAACCGGGAGATACTGCCGCCTGGGGAGGCTCAGGATCCCCCGGCGACAATTTCTCAAAGTCAACTATTGCCTGCATTTAAAGCAGTGGCCAGTATGATGAGGACGTTTAATCCGCAACCCTCTCCGGGTGGGCAATGCCCACCCTACGCGATGTCCTAACGCCCTTGGCTACTGCGATCAAGCATCAGGACAACAGCCCCGTATGGCGTAACAATGCCTCCGTTTGGGGTTCCCGACCCCGGAAGGCTTTAAACACCGTCATCGGCGGCACACTGCCCCCTAAACCCAGCACTGTTTCCCGGAACCGTTGCCCCACGGCTTGCACCGCTGCTTCATTCTCTAACCCCACCTCCTCAAAGGCCGCAAAGGCATCAGCACTTAAAACTTCCGCCCATTTATAGCTGTAGTAACCCGCTGCATAACCGCCGGAGAAAATATGACCAAAGGCACAGAGGAAACTATCCTCTGGGAGGGGTGGGATCACCGTTGTGGTGGGGACAAGGCTCCAGCGCAGATCTTGGGGGGTTTCGGTTCCCCCCGGTTGATAGCGGTGGTGGAGGGCTAAATCGACGAGGCTGAAATGGAGTTGCCGCAACATTCCCATGCCGCTTTGATAGGTGCGGGCGGCGAGGAGTTTTTGATATTCGGCTTCCGGTAAGGGTGCGCCGGTTTGATAATGGTGGGCCATGGCAAAGAGGGTGGCGCGGTCATAACACCAATTTTCCATAAATTGGCTGGGGAGTTCCACCGCATCCCATTCCACATTGCGAATCCCTGCGGCTCCGGCATAGTCTACTTGGGTGAGCATATGCTGCAATCCATGGCCGAACTCATGGAACAGCGTCGTCACTTCGTCAAAGCTCATCAGGCTGGGCTGATCATCGACGGGGGGCATTTGGTTACAGACCAGATAGGCCACAGGCAAGCGGGTTTTGCCGCCGATTTTGGCCCGGCCTACACAGTCATCCATCCAGGCCCCGCCCCGTTTTTCCGCTGGGCGGCTGTAGGGGTCAAGGTAAAAATAGGCCATGGGTTCCCCGGCGTGATCCCGCACTTCAAAATAACGGACATCAGAATGCCAGATCGGTGCTTGACCATCGGCGGGGGCGATCGCCACTTTAAAAATCCGTTCCGCTAAGTTAAATAACCCCTTCAACACTTCCGGCAGGGGGAAATAGGGGCGCAAAGCCTCACTATCAAGGTCAAATTTTTGCTGCCGCTGTTTTTCAGACCAGTAGGCAATATCCCAAGGCTGGAGATCGGGGGTTTGGGCAAAGGCTTGGAGTTGACTAAATTCCCGTTGGGCGGCGGGGTAGCTGACTTGGCGCAATTCTTCGAGGAGATTTTCGACAGCAGCTACGGAAGGGGCCATTTTTCGGGCCAGGCTTAATTCCGCAAAACTGTTAAAGCCTAAAATTTGCGCCTGCTCTAACCGGAGGGCTAAAATTCGCTCAATCAGGGGGTTATTATCCCATTCCCCACTGGCGGCACGGGTGATATAGGCGCGATAGACGGTTTCCCGCAAATGGGGGCGATCGCCATATTTTAAAAACGGCCCAAAACTGGGAAAATCCAACGTCACCACCCAAGGGCCAGCTTCGGGGGTAGCCGTTTCATCCCCCTTTTGGCGGGCGGTTTGGGCCGCAAGACTGAGCCAACTGGCGGGTAAACCGGCAACTTCATCGGGTTGGGTCAGTTTAAGTTGAAAGGCTTTCGTGGCATCAAGGACATGGTTGGAAAAACGGGTGGAGAGTTCCGCCAGTTCTAACTGGATGGCGTTAAACCGCTCCTTGGGTTCGCCCGTGAGGCCCACACCCGCCAGTGCCGCATCCCGTAGGGCCGCATCCACAATGCGCTGCTGGGCCGGGACTAAACCATCCCAATCGGAACCCTCCCGCAGGGTTTTAAAGGCTTGGTAAAGGGGTTGGCTTTGGCTGAGTTGGCTGCTGAACTGCACCAGTTTAGGCTCCACGGCTTCATAGGCGGCGCGCAGTTCGGGGCTATTTTTGACGCTCATCAAGTGGGCGATCGCCCCCCATGTCCAGCCTAACCGCTCCTCAAGGGCCGTTAAGGGTTCTACGAGTCCCGCCCATGTGGAGGTGACGGTGTTTTCTAATTCTTTTTGGGTGGCTTCTAGTTCGCTGAGGAGTTGGGTGATGGCGGGAACGATGTGATCGGGGGTGATGGCGTTGAAGGGGGGGAGGCCATGGCCGATCAGGAGAGGATTATCGGGATGGGTCATCGGTTTTTGGGTTGAGAAAAGTTGTTGAGGACGCAATTATTAACTTTTCTTAATATAGCCTTTCCCTTGGCAGGATTGCCCGGTAGCAGAGCCATGGCAGGAGTTGAATGGGGAATGGGCAATGGGCAATGGGGAATAGGGAATAGGGAATAGGGAATGGGGAGTACATTGGTTTAAACAGCGTTGCCCCCGATTGCGCCATGGCCCACCGTCCCATTTACCTCGATCACCAAGCCACCACCCCCGTTGATCCTCAAGTCTTAGCGGCCATGTTGCCCTACTTTACAGAAGCTTTTGGCAATGCCGCCAGTGGTGGCCATGCCTACGGCTGGGAGGCGGCGGCGGCGGTGAAAAAGGCACGGCGACAAATAGGCGAGGCGATTCATGCCCATCCTGAAGCGATCATCTTCACCAGTGGCGCAACGGAGGCCAATAACCTCGCCATCAAAGGCATCGCAGAAGCCTACATGGCCAAAGGCCGCCACATCATCACCGCCCAAACCGAACACCGCGCTATCCTCGACCCCTGCGCCTATCTGGAATCCTTCGGCTTCACGATCGCCTATCTGCCCGTAGACTCCGACGGCTTGATCCGCCTTGAGGATCTCGCCGCCGCCATCCGCCCCGATACGATCCTCGTTTCGATTATGGCCGCCAATAATGAAATTGGCGTGATTCAGCCCCTAGCGGCCATTGGGGCGATCTGCCATCAGCGGGGCGTGCTGTTTCACACCGATGCGGCCCAAGCCTTGGGCAAAATTCCCCTCGATGTGGAAGCAATGCAGATTGATCTCATGTCCCTCACCGCCCATAAACTCTATGGCCCGAAAGGGATCGGGGTTCTTTATCTCCGCAAACGCAACCCTAGGGTAAACCTCGCCCCCCAACTCCACGGTGGCGGCCAAGAAGAGGGAATGCGATCGGGAACCCTCTACACCCCTCAAATTGTTGGGTTTGGGGCAGCGGTAGCGATGGGGATGGAATTATTAAACTCAGAAGCAGAACGATTAAGAGCGTGGCGCGATCGCCTCTACGCCCAACTTCAACCCCTAGGGGGCATCACCCTCAACGGCCATCCCCACCACCGCCTACCGGGAAACCTCAACATCACCATTGAGGGGGTCGATGGGGCAACCCTCCTCAGTGAACTCCAGCCCCACATCGCCCTCTCCTCCGGCTCCGCCTGCTCCAGCCATCCCCCCCGGCCCTCCCATGTGTTGCAAGCCTTGGGGCGTAGCCCCGCCCAAACTGCCGCCTCCCTGCGGTTGGGCTTGGGCCGAGGCACAACCCTTGAAGAAGTGGAAGCGGCGATCGCCCACCTCCAACGCACCATCACCACCCTGCGCCAAAGTAACCCCAGCAAATCTGAACAAAAGCCAAAGGGATAGTCTATAATGCGATCGTGAACGTGCGTCAAACCACCCTGGATAATTCCGGGTTATGCAGAGGTCAGGGGCGACGCAAAACCAGCAAGCTTTCCAGACAGTCAAGAGCACAGGCTCTGTCTCACCTGAAATTACTCCCACTTGTCAATTTTTGGGAAAGCGGCTTGGGTAGAGCCGTTCCAACCCTAGATGAACCGAGGGCTTACTGTTGAACACCGCGATGCTGCTCAGTTTCAGCCCAGGCCCGTTCAACCCAACACCCTTAGCAGTGTGTTGGAGCAAGTCCCCATTCCCAGCCCGTTGTGGTTGTTGCCAGGGAATGTTAAAGCGAAAGCATCCAGTGGTCTTCCTGAATCCTTTGCATGAACCTTGTGATTCTTCATCGCTTTGGGCGCGAGTCGCCAGCGGCTGGGATATTGCGAAACTTTTCACCATCCATGTTGACCTTGGAGAAACCATCAAGATTCTGGCGAGTTTTTAGGATTATGGCCAACCCGATTTACGGGTTTAATCGTGGTGTTTTGGCTTTGATGGCTATTCCCGGACGCGATTCTCTGGATTTAATCAGCATCGATTTCCTCCCCCATTGCCGAACGCATTTTTTCAGACCCGCGTTGTTGTCACCTGAACAATTCAACGCCCCTTGAGGAAATTTGATGATCATTTCCATGGGATTCGTGATCTCACTTGGTTATTTGGTTCATTTTGCCCCCGCTGTGATTTTTCCAGGGATATTTTCCCAAAAAATCCGATTTTCCCCTCTCATCCTCGTTAGATTCTGAAAGCCGGCTCAGAGCCGATGTCTGCCAGATTCCGCGAGCAGCATTAAACGTTTCGAGGAGCTTGCATGCCTAAGCAGATTATTATTGCCGAACAACATCAAATAGCGGCTGTTTTTAGCGAAGATCAAATTCAAGAATTGGTGGTGTCCACCGGAACCCAACAGGTTAGCGATATCTATGTCGGGACGGTGGAAAATGTCTTACCGGGCATTGATGCGGCCTTCGTCAATATTGGCGATAGCGAACGGAACGGCTTTATGCACGTTACCGATTTGGGGCCGTTACGGTTGCGACGGAGTGCCGCAGCGATTACCGAACTATTGGCCCCCCAGCAGAAGGTTCTCGTTCAGGTGATGAAGGAGCCAACGGGGAATAAAGGCCCCCGTTTAACCGGCAATATCAGCCTACCCGGCCGTTTCCTCGTCCTTATCCCCTACGGCCGGGGGGTGAATTTGTCCCGCCGCATCGAAAGTGAAGCGGAACGGAGTCGGTTGCGGGCCTTGGCGGTGCTGATTAAACCGGCGGGGATGGGGATTTTAGTCCGCACGGAAGCCGAGGGCAAAGATGAAGATGCGATCATTGAAGATTTAGATTACCTGCTCAAACAGTGGGAGTCGATCCAACTGCAAGCCAACTCTGCCCGGCCGCCGATGTTGCTCAATCGCGATGATGATTTTATCCAGCGGGTGCTGCGGGATATTTACACGGCGGATGTGAACCGGATTGTCGTGGATTCGGCTTCAGCGGTGAAGCGGGTTAAACAGCATTTAATGAATTGGAGTGGGGGCAAGGCTCCGGAAGGGGTGCTCATTGATCATCATCGCGATCCGGAACGTACCCATCGCCTGCCTATTTTGGACTATTTCCGCGTCAACGCCGCGATCCGTGAAGCCCTCAAGCCCCGTGTCGATCTTCCCTCCGGCGGCTACATCATCATCGAACCCACCGAAGCCCTAACGGTGATTGATGTTAACTCCGGCTCCTTTACCCGCTCTGCAACTTCGCGGGAAACGGTGCTGTGGACAAACTACGAAGCCGCCACGGAAATTGCTCGCCAGATGCGCCTGCGCAATGTGGCCGGTGTGATTGTTGTGGACTTCATTGATATGGATTCCCGCCGCGATCAGTTGGCGTTGTTGGAGCATTTCACCAAAGCCCTCGCCGCTGATAAGGCTCGCCCCCAAATTGCCCAACTGTCTGAACTGGGGTTAGTGGAGTTGACCCGCAAACGCCAAGGACAAAACCTCTATGAACTGTTTGGGGAGGAATGTCCCCATTGTGGTGGCTTGGGCCATTTAGCCCGCCTACCGGGGGAAGCCGATAACAGCCCCCTTGAACGCCTTACCCCGACGGTTTCCGCTACCCCTACCACGGTGAGCAAGACCCCACGGATTTTGGAACGGAAGGAGGAAGAACCGGAAGTCAGTTTTGAGCCGGAAGAAACGCCCCTAGATCTGATCAACCATCCCAGCTATCAAGACCCGGGCGGGACGAATAACCGTCGTCGCCGTCGCCGTCGCCTTGGGGAAAATGACACCAGCCTGAACACCACGAGTAAGCATAAACCTCGCCTCAGTGGCCGTAATGGGGAGTTGGAGAAAGAACCCAATGTGGCCGTGACGGCGGAGCGATCGCCCCTGAAGGAGGAGCCGGAGGCGATGGGGACGCTATCGCGGATTGCCGGGCAACGGACGGACAAACTGAGGACATCCCCTGAGCCGGAAAGTCGTGAAAACCTCCGGGCCAGTGAGGGCACACCGCCGGGTTCTCGGCGAGTATCGCGCCGTGAGCATACGCCGATGGAAAAAATCACAGTGCCGATGACTCCCTTGGAGCAGGAGCTTTATGCTTTGATGGGGATTTCTCCTTTGGTGCGGGTTGAGCAGGAGGTCAAAGATCCTAAATCGGTGTTGGTTTCGGTGACGGATGTCCCAGTGGATGAGGTGGAGAAGGTTGAAGCACGGTTTACGCCTGTGTCAACATCCAACCCGATTCGCGATAGCGTACCCATCCGCGATAGTGTACCGATTCGCGATAGCGTACCCATCCGCGATAGCGTACCCATCCGCGATAGCGTACCCATCCGCGATAGCGTACCCATCCGCGATAGCGTACCCATCAAAACGGTCAGCAGCGAGCCGACCCCGAAGGCAGAACCTGAACCCCTGCCGGAATTGCCGCCGGAACCAAAATTGGTGTTGGCAAATCCGGAACCGGCAAAACCTGATCTGGAGGTGGTTACGCCAAAACCTCAGAAAAAGATCATTGAGCCAGAAATTGCTGATGTTACGGCTAACCGTCGCCGTCGCCGTCGGTCTTCGGCTCAGAGTTCCTAATGCTTCTGCCCCCTGCTGACCCCATTGCTGGGGTGGATGAGGTGGGGCGGGGGGCTTGGTGGGGGCCGGTGGTGGCGGCGGCGGTGCTGATCACCCCGGCCCAGGGGGAACAGTTGCGGGTGTTGGGGGTGCGGGATAGTAAGCAGTTGTCAGCCCAGAGGCGATCGCACCTGGCCCAACTCATCCCCACTCTGGCCCTAGATGTGCAGATCGCCTACGCCACCCCTCGCACCATTGACCGCTGCAATATTCGCCAAGCTTCCTTGGGGGCCATGGGGCGGGCGGTGCATCGCCTCCACCCTAGGCCCGCTCATTGTTTTGTGGATGGCCGGGATCTGTTGCCAGATTTGGCAATCCCCCAAACGGCTTTAATTAAGGGGGATCAGCAAGAGGTGGCGATCGCCGCCGCCAGCATTATCGCCAAAGTTTGGCGCGATACCCTTTGTCTGCGTTTAGATCGCCATTATCCCGGCTATGGCTTTGCTGCCCATAAGGGTTATGGCACGGCCCAACATGGGGAGGCCTTGGCCCGATTCGGTCTAACCCCCTTGCATCGTCGTTCCTTCCGCCCCTGTCGCGAGATGAGAAAAGAGGCAAGAGAAGTGAGAAAAGAGTAATGTTTTCATCACTGGTCATCGGGAATCTGGTTTTAGAGTTGATGGGTGTAGGGGCGCAAAAAATAAACCTTTCGCCCCTACCATTGGGCGAAAGGTTTTAGGGCGAAAGGTTTTTGTGCCTCCGGCAGGCTTACGCCAACGCCCCTACCATTATTCCCGGCTCACGCCATCCTCCCGCGCCGCTTTCGTCACGGCTGCGGCTACAGCGGTGGCAACGCGATCATCAAACACGGAAGGAATGATATGCTCGGCGCTCACCTCCTGGGGGGGAATCAGGGAGGCGATCGCACTGGCCGCCTCTAAGCACATCCGGCTCGTAATTTCCTTAGCCCGACAGTCTAAGGCCCCTCGGAAAATGCCGGGGAAGGCGAGGACGTTGTTAATTTGGTTGGGGTAGTCACTGCGGCCCGTGGCCATCACCGCGACCATGCCCCGCAACAATTCCGGTTGAATTTCGGGGATGGGGTTGGCCATTGCAAAGATAATCGGGTTGGGGTTCATCGCCTTGACCATTTCCGGCGTGAGGACTCCCGGCACACTTAAGCCCACAAACACATCAGCCCCTTCAAGGGCGGTGGCTAATGTTCCTTGGGTTGCCACGGCAAACTCGGCTTTTTCTGGGGTGAGATCGGTGCGATCGCTCGATAAAATCCCCGCTGAATCACACATCAACAGCGTTTTTGCCCCCGCCATCCGAATTAAACGCGCTACCGCCACACCGGCCGCCCCCGCCCCATTGAAAACAATTTTCACCTGATCCATGGATTTTTTCACCACCTTGAGGGCGTTATAGAGGGCCGCTAAGGTGACGATCGCCGTGCCATGTTGATCATCATGGAAGACGGGAATATCCAATTCTGCCCGGAGGCGTTTTTCAATTTCAAAACAACGGGGGGAGCTAATATCTTCCAAATTGATCCCGCCAAACACCGGCGCGATATGCTTCACGGTTTTGATGATCTCCTCAGTGTCCTGGGTGGCGAGGCAAATGGGAAAGGCATCCACGCCGCCGAACTCCTTAAACAGCAACGCTTTCCCCTCCATTACCGGCAAAGCCGCCTCCGGCCCCAAATTCCCCAACCCCAACACCGCACTCCCATCACTAACGATCGCCACCATATTACTCTTCACCGTCAGCGCAAACACCTGCGGGGGATCAGCGGCGATCGCCTTACAAATCCGCCCCACCCCAGGGGTATAGGCCATGGCCAAACTGGATTGATCCGTTAAACTAATCCGCCCCTCCACCGTAATTTTGCCGCCGCGATGGAGGTCGAAGGTGCGATCGAACACCTTCAAGACGGTAATTTCATCCAACGCCTTGATCGCCGCCACGATCTGATCGGCATGGTCGGTACTGGAGGCATCAACGACAAACTCCCGAATCGAACGGGCGAGGTTTTGATCCACCAGATGAATGTGGCCAATATTGCCCCCAATGGTGGCGATCGCATTGGTCACTGCCGCCAGTCGGCCGGGTTGATTGGCAAGCTCCACCTGGATCGTGAGGCTAAAGCTAGGGTTTGGGGTCAGTTGGGTCATGGAGAAAAGGCTTCCTGTACAGACAATCGCAAGCCTGATTATCCCCTAAACCTCCGTGCTGAACGGTAGAATTTAAGACTTTTTTGCCCACAGTTGATCAACCGGCTCCAGTTTAAACGCCACCATTGCCAGAATTATCGGAATTTTGCGAATTGTCAGGGCTATCCGGTTCGGGGAAAGGTTCTAAGGGGTCTGGCTCCGGTGGCGGTGGGGTCGGTGTGGGACTAGGGTTAGGGGTGGGGGTGGGCGTTGGGGGAGGCGGGGCAATGGGTGGCTCCGTGGGGGTGGGGCGAGGGGCAGCTTGCAGCATCATTTCGAGGCGATAGCGATATTGCTCCCCAGAGAAACCCGGTAGGGTGTTTAACGTAATCGTATAGCGGCCATCGGTCGGTAATTCCCCTTGCCAAGTGCGGACGCGATCGCTCCCCGGCCCCAAAGGTTGATCCTCAGGACTCAAAATCGTCAACACCACCCCCGGACTCTCCACCGCCGCCCGCAGGATTTGCCCCGCCTGAGCATTAAAGGAATATTCCGCCGAATCATCCGCAAGCAACCGTCCCCGCTCCACCTCACTGCGCCCTAAACGGGGCGTGAGGGTTTTTTCTAAAACGGTAGGGGTTGGTGTGGGCGTAGGGGTCGGTGTGGACGTGGGCGTTGATGTTGGGGTAGGGGTCGGTGTGGGGGTTTCGCTGGGTAAAGCGGTGGGGGTGGGGGTGGGGGTGGCAAAGTCTTGATCTGGAGGCACTCGATCAGGGCGGCCTTGTAAAAACATCGTGATAATTCCCCAAGTTCCCAGCCCCGCCCCCAAACTAATCAACAAGGTTAACCCCAGTAACACCAAAGGGGCCGGCATCCATGACCGGGAGGTGGGGGGTTCAATGCGGGGGCCAGGATTGCGTACTGTTGTGGAGGGTTCCCCTAGCTCTGTGGAATCGGGAGATCTGCCCCCGACGACCATTGTCCCCATTTGGGAAAGGTCGGCACTGCGGGGGGGTTGGGGGTTGGGCGTGACCGGTGGTGGCGGGGCCGGCTGCACCTGGTAGGGCATTTGGGTCGTCGGTAAACTGCCCAAGTTTTGCAGGGCTTGAAGGACAGCCTCAGCGGAGGGATAGCGTTGATTGGGGCGATCGCTCAACATCCGCTCCAACACCGCCGCAAACCCATCACTCACCACCACCTGATCCCGCCAATGCCAGGTAAAATTCATCTGATCAAACAACCGTTGTGGGTCTTGCCCCGTCAACAGCACCAAGATCGTCACCGCCAAACTATAAAGATCACTACTCGGATAAGCCTGCCCCGTTTGAATCTGCTCCCGGGGCGCATAGCCCACCTTCCCCACCGTCGTCATCGCCTGCAATTCGGGGGATTGAATCCGCGTCGCCAACTCCTTCACCACGCCAAAATCAATTAACACCGGCACTTGATCCGCCGCCCGGAGAATAATATTACTAGGGGAAACATCGCGGTGAATAATCCCCCGCTGATGGAGATACGCCAACACCGGCAACAACTGCTCCAACCAGCGGCGCACCTCCCCCTCCGTACAGCGTTGGCTATTCAACCGCCGCACATCCAACAGATCTTGCAGCGTCTGCCCCTCCACATAATCCTGTACCAAGAACAGCCGCGCCCCCTCCTCAAACGTCGCCTGAAACTGAGGAATCTGCGGGTGTTTAATTTGGTAGAGCGTCGTCGCCTCCCGCTGAAACAGTTCCCGAGATTTCGTCATCACATACTCAGAATTTTGGGAAGGCATCAATTCCTTAATGGCACAGCGTTCATTAAACCGGCCCCGGTCTTCCGCCAAATAAGTGCGGCCAAAGCCCCCTTGACCAAGAGTTTGCACGATTAAGTAACGCTGATTGAGAAGGGTTCCCGGAGTCAAAGGCGGTTGCATGGGGTCGGAAGTGAAAGAGCCATTGGATTCATCAATCAGTTTGCCACATCCCCATCCGGTTTGATGGGCCATCACTTTTTAGCCCTGAAATCTGTAGGGGCGAAAAATTTTTCGCCCCTCCCCTACGCACCTTGGGTATTCAATCAAGCCCATTTCAACGTATTTTCTCAAGACCTAGGAGGATTTCAGATGCATAGGGTGGGCAATGCCCACCGACGGATTTAAAGCAACCCGACGAAATGCAAAAGGCCCTTGCCACTGATTAACTCCACCAGCAACGCCAAAAAGCCCAGCATCGCCAAGCGGCCATTCCAAATTTCCGCCGCCGTCGTCATGCCCCATTCCCACCGCTCCGGGGGATAGATCTTCGTTTTGCCCACCTGCACCACATCCGCAAAGGTTTTCGGGGGTTGATCGAGGGCATCGGTGACGAGATCCGTGAGGGCTTGGATGAATTGGGGATGGGTATTGAGGGCGGGGACGCGGCGAAACTCGTGAATGCCCGCCTCCTCAGCAATTTCCCGGTATTCAATATCAATCTCTTGGAGCGTTTCAATATGTTCAGAGACAAAGCTGATCGGAACCACAACGATCTGCTGCACCCCCGATCGCCCCAATGCGCCGAGGGCATCTTCGGTATAGGGTTTTAACCATTCCACCGGCCCCACCCGACTTTGATAGGCGAGGGTGTGGGGGTTGGGACGGCCCAGGGTGGCCATGATTTTTTCGGTACAGTCTTCGATTTCTTTTTGATAGGGATCACCGGCTTCCGCCACATAGCTCAAGGGCACACCATGGGCACTGAAGAAGATATGCACCGGATCCGGGTCGGCAAACTGATCGAGTTCAGCGGCGATCAGTTGGGCCATGGCGTTGAGATAGTTGGGGTGTTGATACCAAGAGGAGATGACGGTGTAGGTGAGGCTTTGCAGTTCTGGGTCATCTTGCCAAAGTTGTTCCAATAACCGGAAGGAGGAGCCGGTGGTGCTGATCGAGAATTGGGGATAGAGGGGGAGGATGACGAGTTTTTCGATTTCGTCTCGCTTGATTTGGGCGATCGCCTCTTCCGTAAAGGGATGCCAATAGCGCATTCCGACATAAACCTTCGTATTGCGACCTTGGGCCTGGAGTTGGGCCGCGAGGGCCGCCCCCTGGGCTTCGGTAATTTGCCGGAGGGGGGAACCGCCACCAATTTGGCGGTAGTTATCCTGAGAAACCTTAACCCGACGGCTGGAAATGAACCAGGCCAGGGGTTTTTGCAGCCAAGGCACAGGCAGCCGGATGATTTCTGGATCGGCAAAGAGGTTAAATAAGAAGGGGCGCACATCTTCTAGGCTATCTGGCCCCCCAAGATTTAATAGCAGGACTCCTATACGATCCATTGTGATAATTACTTTCGTTTATTTTTAGATTCTTGATTAGTCTAACAAGATTCTCCCCCTCCCGATCTCCCATCATGGCCAGCCCTCGCAAATTTCACTAAAGTTTACCCTCGGAGTATCAATGGCAACAATTTTACGAACCTGGAGTTACCGTTACCAGTGGATCTATAACATCGTTTCAGCAGTGGCAGCCCTCGCGGTCGGGGGTGAGGGGCGATTGCGACGCTTGCCTTTGGCGGGCTTGACGATTACGCCAGAAACGGCGGTGTTGGATCTCTGTTGTGGGGCGGCGGCGGTGACGCAAATTTTAGTCCAGCAATCCCAGCGGGTGACGGCCTTGGATGCTTCCCCCAAGGCGATCGCTCGCGCTCAGGCGATCGCCCCCCAAGCCACCTACATTCAAGCCTTTGCCGAAGCCATGCCCTTACCCGATCAATCCTTCGATTTAGTCCATACCGCCGCCGCCTTCCATGAGATGGAGCCGGAGCAACTGCGGCAAATTCTGCAAGAAGTGTTCCGGGTGCTAAAACCCGGCGGGGTCTTGACCTTTGTCGATCTCCATGCCCCCACGAATCCCTTATTTTGGCCGGGGTTAGCCACGTTTATGGGGTTGTTTGAGACGGAAACCGCTTGGCAATTTATTCAAACCGATATGCTCGATCTGTTGGCAGAATTGGGTTTTGTGGGGGGCGATGGGCAGACTAACGCGGAGCGCACCCTCCACGCGGGCGGTAGTTTGCAAGTGGTTCACGCCTACAAACCGGGTTAGGGCAAAAAGGGCGAAAAAGGGCGAACAATGTTAATCCTTCGCCCCTACGGACGGACTTGGGAAATACTGAGGGCGAAAAAATTTAATCCTTCGCCCCTACGGACGGACTTGGGAAATACTGAGGGCGAACAATGTTAATCCTTCGCCCCTACGGACGGACTTGGGAAATACTGAGGGCGAACAATGTTAATCCTTCGCCCCTACGGACGGACTTGGGAAATACTGAGGGTGAAATCTCCCTCACTGTCTGGGGTATAGCTGTTGACCATCACCCGATAGGTTCCATCACAGGGGAGCGTGACGATGATCCGAGCATTGACATTATCTTTTTGGCGATCATCATTGCCCGCAATGGTTTGCTCGAGGGGATTGAACAAAAAGAGATAGGCATCAAAATCTTCACTTTCCAAGTCAATCACAAAGGTTTCCCCCGCCAAACCATCAAAATCATAGAGGGCATAGCGACTTCCATCGACCGTTAACTCAGGGCTGTTTTCATCCAAACGCCCAGCTTCTGACCAAGTTTCAATAATCCGCTCTGGATTTAGGGGTTCAGGATAGCGGGACTCGGCTAAGACTAAATGCCAGTAGTCAGGAGAGGGAGAATTAGGGTTATGGGCATAGCCTAGGCCCACATCGCTATATTCTGGCCGCAGCAGCAATTCACGGGTGGGGGTGTAAAGTTGCCAGGTTTGCCATACTTGCATGGGGCGATTTGTCCCTTGGGAAATGGCTTGGCCGAGGTTGATGGCACTGTAATCACTTCGCTGGGCGACCATGGTTTCCAGCATATCCGAGGGCATCCCCTGCCAACGAGTTAACCCCTGGGCGGCGAGATCATCTACATAGCTTTGGGCAATTTGGGTTAAATCGGGGTGCGATCGCAACGGGGGCAAGCACACCCGCCGCCGTTCTCGATTCACTAACCACAACAAATCCCGCATTTGATCCGCCGGATTGATCACGGCGGCGATCGCCTGGGGCGGCGTGAGTTCCGGCTCAGAGCCGCTCAATTCAGCTTCAGGCTCCGGCTCAGAGCCGCTCAATTCAGCTTCAGGCTCCGGCTCAGAGCCTGTCAATTCAGCTTCAGGTTCCGGCTCAAATTCCGCCCCTAATTGCGGTCTAGATTCAGCTTCCGCCGCCATCGGCTGTGCCTTGCCAACAATCGCCGTCCAATAGTGGATATAGTCCGATTCCGGGTTAATCCCATAGCCTAAGCCAATACCCCCCGCTTCAGGAGCCAGCAAATTCGCCCGATAGCCTGGACTGTTGAGCCATTTTTCCATCACCCATTCCGGATTGACCCGGCCTGCGGCAATATTTTCCCCCACCCAATCCTGATAGCCCAAGGTAGCCAACCGCTCGACGGTAAAAATTCCCTCTGGATTAGTATGGGAGAAAAAATTTTGCCGGGCCATGGCATCGGCATGGTTTTGAGCCGCTAGGGTGAGGATCGGATCAAGACGGAGGGGATTAAGGCCGAAGAGCGATCGCTCCTGATTAATCAACATCAGCAATTGGGCCACATCGGGAGCAGGCTCAAGGGCTTCAGCGATCGCCATCGACCCCACCAAGGGCCGGGCCAACATTTGCCCTGGAAAACCCAACTCCAGTAGGCCCCCTCCAATGCCCACACCCATTAAGATTGTGGTGCAAACCTGACGGATCGTGCGGGGATAGAACATAGCAAAAAACCAGGGGATTTTTGAAGAAGCGTAAAGTGGGGGAAAAATGGCTGTGGCCAAATTAGCATAAGGGAAAGCGAGAGATCCGGGCAGTCCTACCAAAAGTCTTTAACGTCTCCGTCGTTTTAATCCTACTCACCTGTCTCCAGCCCCGATCCTGCGGAATACTGAATCAGCATTGCTTTCACCAAGAGGAAAAATGGCCGAATGCCCTGTGTGTCAATCTCAATACGTGAATGGAAAGGTTGATCGCTGCCATGTTTGTGGCTGGCAACTTAACAATACAGGCATCTCCCGCCTGGGGCCATTCCGTTTAGAACACCAAGTTTCCAAAACGGCGTTAATCGCCTTGGAAGCTTGGGCAAAACATATGTGGGTGACGGTTCAGCAGCAAAAAAACCGCATTGCTCAACTTCAGTCCACTCAACCCCTCCCTCACCCTGAAAGAGTCTCTGACCAGAAGCCAGAATCGCTGAAACCCGCTCATCCCCATTTTACGGAAGAATCGGCCGATTTAATTGAGTGGATTGTGGGTTGTTTTACCCAAGCGGATCAGGAGCGATCGCAACTCCTGTTTCAACTCTCTCAATTGCGGGTGGAGTTACAGCGGTTAGCGGCCCGCGTCGAGGGGACAGCCCCGGCCCAAATTGCCCCCCAAGCCCCAGCCTTAGCGCAAGGGTTACTTAGCCCTGAGCAACAGGCCCAAATCACTGCCCTTGAGGAAGCCCAAGGATCCCTGGCTGCCGCTGTGCATCAACTCCAAGAACGGCCTCCTGCTCCTGAGCTAGCCTTGCCCACCCCTGAGGAAGTGACGGCTCAGATACAACCCTACATAGAAAGCCGTCTGGCGACGATTCAAACTGAGATTTACCATCAGACGATGGGGGCGATCGCCGCCCTCCAAAAGGATCAGAACAGCATCATGGGTCAGATCTCAGCCCTGGATAAGCAACATCAGGCATCAAGCCAGCAATGGCGGGAATGGCATGATCACCAAACCGCAACGCAAACCCAGTTAATCGGTCAAGTGGCCCAATTGCAAACCCATCAGGGTAACTTTGCTGATCAACTGACCCGTTTAGAGCAAAATCAGGGGCAACTAGCAGGCCCGATTGCAGAATTGGAAATGCTCCACAACCATCACAGCCAGGCGTTAACGGATTTGGCCCACCATGTCCGGCAATCCCAGACCCAATTTAACAATCAGTTTGCCAGCCTCACCAGCCAACACCAAACCAGCACCACCCAACTCAATCACCAGCTTGCCAGCCTTGCCAGCCAACACCAAGACAGCATCACCCAACTTAATCATCAGCTTGCCCAATGTGCGGATCACCTCCAGGCGTTGCAAACTCAGCAGGGGGAGCAACAGGCCCACCTAGAGCAGCGCCTGACAGAGCAGGATCAGCAGTTGAATGAGCAAGTGGCGGCCATTCATGCTAACCATGGCCAACGGTTAGAGCGGTTGGAGGGGGCGATAGGTGCGCTATCGCGGATCGCCCACCAAACCCAAACCCTGTACAACCAAAACAGCCAAATTCAACAACAGCAAACCCAATTGGAGCAAGTTCTCACGGCTCAATCATCAGCAACCGCTACATTAGCGGATCTGCAAACCCAGATCACCCACCAAGCTGCCGCCCATCAGGGCCATCAAACTCTCCTGGCCACTTTGCAATTACAAGGGGAAGCTATCCTCACCCAGCAGGATCAACAGCAGCAACAATTGGCCGCTGTCAACCAGCGGATCGCGGTGGTACAGAAAGCCTTACAAGGGGAGCAGGCTGAGAAAATCGCCCCCCTGTACCGGGAATTGGCGGCGCTGCGCACCCAGTTAGAACAGAGCCAAACCCGCGAAGCCTTACAACAGGAGCATCAAGGCCAAGTGGATCAGCAATTGGCAAACCTTCAGGGTCAACTGCAAAACCAGGAAAGGGCGATCGCCGCAACCCAAGCGCAACTCACCCAGGAACAAGCCGATTTAATGGCTCAATTGCAAAACCAGGAAAGGGCGATCGCCGCAACCCAAGCGCAACTCACCCAGGAACAAGCCGCTTTAATGGCTCAACTGCAAAACCAGGAAAGGGCCATGGGTACGTTATCGCAGCTCGCCGCAACTCAAGCGCAACTGACTGAGGAACAAGCCGCTTTAATTGCCCAACTCCATCAACTCACCGGCCAAATGGATCAGGTAGAATCAGGGCTGGCAGGGGTACAACAAGCCTTACAAAAGATTCCCCGTGTGATTACCCCCTCCAACCGCTCCACCGCTGCCGTCTATACCCGCTATCAACAGTCCTCCCATTGAAATAATTCATTAAAATTAAATGCTTTCTGATTCCCCTTCTGGCCCAACGTTTTCCGAGGCGATCGCCCATGAACTCCAACCCCAGCATCTCCTGGCCAGCGCCTTAGCGGGTCTGGTGACGGGGGTAATTGGCATTATTCGGGGGATTTCCTACGCGGCGTTGATTTTTTCCGGGAGTTTGGCGGCCTATCTCAATGTGGGGGTGGGGATTGCCATTTTTAGCACGGCGGCCATTAGTATTTGTGTGGCGTTGTTTAGCTCGTTGCCGGGGATGATTGCCACGCCGTTAGCGGCTCCAACGGCGGTGTTGGCGGGGTTGGCGGCGGCGATCGCCACCCAAATGGTGGATCAAGACCCCGAAACGATGGTCTTAACGGTGATTGCGGCCATTACCCTCGGCTCCCTTTCCACTGGCTTATTTTTACTCCTCTTGGGGCGATTTCGTTTGGGCAATGCCGTCAGTTTTATTCCCTATCCCGTTGTGGGGGGGTTTATGGCGGGGACCGGGTTATTGCTAATCCGGGGGGGGATTCAGGTGATGGGAGATCTGCCGGTGGAGTGGGGGACGTTGCCCGCTTTGATTGCGCCGGAGGCGATCGCCCATTGGGGCAGTGGCTTAATTTTGGGCTTGATCTTTTGGGGATTAACCAAACGGTATCAGCATTATCTGATTCTGCCAGGGAGTTTAGCGGGGGCGATCGCCCTCTTTTACGGTATCCTCGCCCTCACCCATACCCCCATTGCCATCGCCCGCGCTCAGGGTTGGCTGTTGGGGCCCTTTCCCGCAGGGGGATTATGGCATCCCCTCAATTGGCAGGAATGGCATCGGGTGGATTGGGGGATTGTGATCGGGCAAGGGGGGGCAATCGCCACCTTAATGCTGATCAGCCTCCTTTCCCTCGTCCTCACCAACAACGGCATTGAATTGGCCGTGGAAAAAGACATCGACCTTAACCAAGAACTGCAAGCGGTGGGGTTAGCAAATTTGGCCGCCGGTTGTGGCTGTGGCATGGCGGGGAATCAAGCCCTTCCCAGTACGCTGTTGGTGCATAAAATGCAAGCCAATCACCGCCTCGCCGGAGTGTTTAAAACCTTGCCCTGCTTAACGGTGTTGGTGTTGGGGTCAGGATTTTTAGCCTATTTTCCCAAGCCGATTTTAGGCAGTTTATTAATGTATTTGGGGATTGATCTACTGCTGCAATGGCTCTACAAATCCCGGCAAAAATTACCCCTGATGGATTATCTGACCATTGTGCTGATCATGGTGGTGATTAATGCCGTGGGGTTTTTAGAAGGGGTGCTCGTCGGGTTAGGGATGGCGGTGGTGCTATTTGTGGTCAATTACAGCCGTATCCATGCCACCCGTGAGCAATTTTCCGGCCATCATCGCCGCAGTAATACCCCTCACACCGAGGCAGAGCAGGCGATTTTACAAGCACGGGGCGAGGAGATTCATATTTTAGAACTTCATGGGTTTATCTTTTTTGGTCGTGCTAATCATTTACTCGAAGCAGTGGGCGATCGCCTCACCCAAAATCCTCAACCCCGATTTTTACTCCTCGATTTCCATTTGGTGACAGGTTTAGATTCTTCAGCGGTGCTCAATTTCACAAAAATTCGCAAGTTGACCCGGCAACAAGAGATCACACTCGTTTTTACCGGGGTGAGCGAGACGATCCGCATCCAGTTAATGCAGGGGGAAGCCCTTGATGCATCCTGCCACCAATTCGACAGTCTCAATCAGGGACTCGCTTGGTGCGAAGCGCAGTTACTCGAAGATAGCGCCGCCCCGACAGCGGCTCCTATCCCTATTCCTTCTTAACCATCACCTATGAATCCTACTGTTTTCGCCTATGACCATTATTGGCTACGTCGCGCCCATTGCCCCCTGACGCTTTTGCCCTCAGGATTCAGGGGGAATCATCAAGGATTAGCTGCTGTTGATTTAGAGATTGCCGAGGGTCGCATTGCCCGCATTCAACCCACGGGATCACCATTGCTTGAGACTGTGCCACAACTGGATCTCGATGGGCGAATGGTGTTGCCCTGTTTTGTTGATAGCCATACCCATTTGGATAAGGGGCATATTTGGGAGCGATCGCCCAATCCCGATGGCACGTTTGCCGGAGCCTTAACCGCCACCCGTAAAGATGCCGCCCAATATTGGCAGCGAGAAGATGTCTATCGGCGCATGGAATTTGGCCTGCGTTGTAGTGAGGCCCATGGTACGAAAGCGATCCGCACCCATATTGATTGCATCCATGGCCAAGATCAAATCAGCTTACCCGTAGCGGCTCAGTTACGGGAAGAATGGCGCGATCGCCTCACGCTCCAAATCGTGTCCCTTGTGCCTTTAGCCGAATTTCTCACCCCCAATGGAGAGGCGATGGGTACGCTATCGCGGATCGCCGACCAAATTGCCCAGTTAGGAGCCGTTTTAGGGGGCGTGGCCTATATGCATCCTCACCTAGCGGCCCAGTTGGATGCCGTCTTTACTCTCGCTCAAAGTCGGGGCATTGAGCAGTTAGATTTTCATGTGGATGAATCGGGGAATCCAGAGGCGATCGCCCTGCGAGCAGTGGCAGAAGCCGCATTACGCCATAATTTTACCGGCTCGATTGTCTGTGGCCATTGTTGCAGTTTGGCGGTACAAACTCCCGTCGAAGTGGCTAAAACCTTAGCGTTGGTCAAGCAAGCGGGGATTGCGATTGTCAGCTTACCGATGTGCAACCTGTTTTTACAGGATCGCCGCACCAATCACACCACCCCCCACTGGCGCGGTGTCACCTTAGCCCATGAAATTCGCAACCACGGTATTCCCCTCGCCTTTGCCAGCGACAACTGCCGCGATCCCTTCTACGGCTTCGGGGATCACGATATGTTAGAGGTGTTTCGGGAATCGGTGCGTATTGCCCATCTCGATTATCCCTGTGGGGATTGGGTGGCGACGGTGACGGATGTTCCGGCTCAGGTGTTGGGGTTGGGGGCCAATGGCCTCAAAGCTGGGCAGATCGCAGATTTCGTGATTTTTTCAGGGCGTGGTTATAGTGAGTTATTGGCGCGATCGCAACATGATCGCTGGGTGATTCGCAACGGTAAACGGTGCGATCGCCCTTTGCCGGATTATCGGGAATTGGATGATTTGGTGGGAGTGGGGAGTGAGGAGTGAGGAGTGAGGAGTGGGAAGTGAGGAGTGGGAAGTGAGGAGTGAGGAGTGGGAAGTGAGGAGTGAGTCTATTTCCCTATTGCCTATTGCCTATTGCCTATTGCCCATTCCCTATTGCCCATTCCCTCCATGACCCATTTTCCCCCTAATCACAAAAAAATTTGCCCAACTCAGGAAAATGCCGTCCATACTAGATTCAATAGGCCCAAGAGCAAAAGAGCAAACTCAGGGCATCGCCCTTTTGCTCGACGTTTGACCGCGAAAATGACAAGGCGTGAGCAAGAGCCATACTCCTCTCGCCTCCCTCCTCTACTGTTATTGTTCATGAATCTGCCCAGCCAAGCAGCAATTCCCGATCTGTTTTTACAACTCGATTACCAAGGCATTGTTTTGGACTATAAACCGGGGAGCACAACAGATCTCTATTTGCCACTGCCCAATCCCATCGGTCAGCCCCTGCAAAACTTCCTCCCCCCCTCCGTCGCAACCCAGTTCCAAGCTACCTTGGCCCGGTTGAGTACGCGGGAGCCAATCCTCAGTTTTAACCATGCTTTAGCGGTTGGGGATGAAACCCGATTTTATGAGGCGCGATTGTTGCGGGTGAGTGGGCAGGTGGCGATCGCCATCATCCGCGACATCACCCACCGCAAACGCACCGAAGCCGAACTCACCGCCGCCAAAGAAACCGCGATGCGCGAAGCCGCCTTGAGTCGGGAGGCCAACCTGGCAAAAAGCCAATTCCTCGCCCGGATGAGCCATGAACTGCGTACACCCCTCAACGCGATTCTCGGTTTCAGCCAATTGATGACCCGCGATGATGCCCTCAACCCCGACCAACAAAACTATTTGGCGATTATTAATCAAAGCGGCAATCATCTCCTTGATGTAATCAACGACATTTTAGATTTGTCGAAAATTGAAGCCGGTCGGATCACGCTCAACGAGCAACCCTTTCAACTCCACCGTCTCCTCCATACCGTGCGGGCCATGTTGGCCATGAAAGCCGCCGATAAAGGGTTAGCCTTTCATCTCGATCTTGATCCCTTTCTACCGATTCAGGTGGAAGGGGATGAACAAAAATTGCGGCAAGTTTTGATCAATCTCCTGGGGAATGCGATTAAATTCACCGATCGCGGCTTAATTCGGCTCCGGGTATGGGTGACTGCCCCCGCTGTGGAGGGGCGAGTGGGGATTGAATTTCAAGTGATTGATACCGGCTCCGGCATTGCGCCAGGGGATCAGGTGACGTTGTTTGAACCCTTTGTGCAAAGTTTGCGCCGCAGCGATCGCCAGGAAGGCACGGGCTTAGGATTAACGATTAGTCAGCAGTTTGTCCAACTGATGGGGGGCATCATTACGGTTAAAAGCCAACTGGATCAAGGCACAACCTTCGCCTTTACCCTGCCCTTAAATGTGGTGGTGGACTATGCCAGCCGCGCCCCCGGCCCCTTAATCGTCACGGGTTTAGCCCCTGGGCAAAGAAATTATCATATTCTGATTGTCGAAGACCGGGAAACCAATCGCTACCTGTTGGAGCAGTTGCTCAAAACCGTTGGCTTTACCGCCACAGCGGTGCAGGATGGGGCTGAGGCGATCGCCGCCTGGCAGGAGATCCAACCGGATTTTATTTGGATGGATCTGCAAATGCCGGTTTTGGATGGTTTGGAAGCCACCCGTGAGATCCGCGCCCTCGAAGCAGCTCAAGGGGTGAGCCATCCCGTCCCCATTGCGATGATGACCGCCAGCGCCTTTGCCACCGATGAGGCTTCGATTCTGGCCGTCGGTTGTAATGCCTTGGTGCGTAAGCCCTACACCGAAAAAGAAATTTTCGAGACCATGGCTCACTACTTAGGGTTGGACTATACCTATCGTGAGGTTGTCAATCAGGGTGAAGTGGATTTCGGGGGCGATCGCCGCCTGCTCCAGCAATTTCACACCACTGCCCTCCCTTGGCGAGAGAAATTCACCCAATCCGTATTAGAAGCCGATGGGGAGGAGGTGCAAAAATTGGTGGCACAATTGCCCCTCGATTGTAGTGATCTAGCGAATGGGGTGCTGCAATGGTTGGATAATTTCGAGTTTGAAACGATTATCACCGTTTTGGGACTTTAGTGATCTCGATTCGGTTGTTAAATCAGTGCTGTATAGCACCAAGGGGGTTAGGACATCGCGTCGGACATCGCTTAGGGTGGGTAATGCCCACCAGGAGAGGGTTTCGGATTAAACGTCCTCACAATTCTGACTACTGCTATAGAGCGAGACTGCTGCGGTGTTGAGGGCAGGATCACGATGTCTTGACCCAGTTTGAGCTTGGGGAAAACGACGCGGGATCATCATCCTTGTTTGTGGGGAGCGAGGGGGAACAAGGCCATCTGAAGACCGAGGATTAAGGCGATCGCCCCCGCACTATAAAACACCGCCGTTAACCCAATGCTATTCCACACCGGCCCCAACAGTAGAGGCGAAATAAACTGTCCTAACGAATTGGCCCCGGTTCCCACCGCTAACACCGTAGCTCGCACCTCCGAGGGGGCCAGTCCTGCCAAAATATCATAAATATTGGGGATGGTAATCCCAAAGCCCATGCCAAACAACACCGCCGCCGGAATAATCCAATGGAGTTGATCCAACAGTGGGATGGTGAGGAGCATAAAGGCCATGGTGATAAACCCAAAGGCGATGGTTTGCTGCACCCCAAACCGCCGCGCCAAGCGACTCGCCGCAAAGGCAGACATCACCGCCGCCCCCACAGCGCGAATTCCTAACACTGCCCCATTTAACGCCGGGTCTGCATCAATAATTTCCTTGAGGTAGAGGGGGGTGTAGATGACGACGGTATAGACGATCGCCGCTGCAATCACAATTAACCCGTAGATTTGCAAAATGGCGGGCCGGCGTAGGGTGGCGAACAGGGTTTGATTTTGCTCTGGGTCTAAGAGGCTGCCGCCGCCGGAGCCAGGTTCGCGGAGCGTCAGGGCGGCCCAGAGGGCGACGGGTAAACCAAAACCATAGAGATAAAAAGCATAGCGCCATTCTGTCGCCCCCACCCAGCCGCCAACGATGGGGATAATAATGCTGGCAATGGTCATGGCGCTGGTGGCATAGCCCAACATTCGCGATCGCTCTGCACCTTCAAACAGCGTTGCCAGTAGGCCAATGCTGGCGGCAGCAATGGCCGCACTACTAATCCCCAATAAAACGCGGGTGGTGAGCAGGAGGGGCAACGTATTCATCACCGCCCCGGCCACCCCAAAGAGGGCATAGAGCAGGAGGGAAGGGATTAAGACGGTGCGTTTACCAATGCGATCGGCCAGCCAACCAAACAGGGGGGTAAAAAGGGCGATCGCCAAGGCGTGAATACTCACCAACGTTCCCGCCCATTGAGGCGAAAGGGCCAACTCCTGCACCATCTCCGGCAAAACAGGAGAAACCACCCCGCCGGTCATCGTCGTTAAACAACCAGCGGCAATCAGGACATAGACCTGCCAGAGGCGATTACTTTGGGGGGGTCGAGAAGGGGTAGATGGGGGAACGGAAATGACGCGCATGGTTGAAGACACGCCTGCGGGGGGCATGGCCATAAATGTTAACTTTTGTGCCCTCCATCATACCCCGATGGAGCTAAGGCACAAGGAACACCGGTTCGGTTTTGATGGCGGCTAAGTAGAGTTGTTTAGAGGGAGAATTTATGATAAAGAGCCATGGCCATAAAAAAAAGTGGAGGTTAACCTCCACTTTTGGCTGATTAAAAACCGTAGGGGCGAAAAATCTTTCGCCCTCTTTCAGGATTGTTAAGGGGTGGAATTGGGGGCGATCGCCTCAGCGGGAAGCAGCTTAATATCTTGAGCCAATCCCAAGGCACTGAGGAGGCGAATCGTCATCCAGGTTAGATCGATTTCCCACCATTTCAACCCATGGCGGGCGGAATATTGGTAAGCATGGTGGTTATTGTGCCAACCTTCACCGTAGGTCACGAGGGCCACCCACCAGCAATTGCGGGATTTATCGTCGGAATCAAAGGTGCGATAGCCAAACATATGGGTGGCGCTATTCACCAACCAAGTGCAATGCATCACCAGAATTAACCGGACAAACACCCCCCAAACGATAAAGGGCCAGCCTCCAATGCTATAGAGCACCAGTCCAAGGGCCACTTGCACTAACACAAAATAGTTTTGCAAAAATAAGTAAACGGGATCATCTTTAATGTCCTTGGTGATCCGGGGAACTTCAGGCTCGATTTCGACCTGATAGAACATCCATCCCAGGTGACTCCAAAAAAAGCCATTGCTGGAATCGTGGGGATCTTGGGATTGGTCAGAGTGAAGGTGATGGAAGCGGTGGAGTCCCACCCACTGAATCACGCCACCCTGACAGGACAAGGCCCCACAGAATACAAAGAAATATTCGACCCATTTGGGGGTTTTGAAACTGCGGTGGCTGACTAAACGATGCCAACCCAATGTAATCCCAAGACCACCAGTGACCCAATGGAGTACGAGCATCACACCAATCGCACTCCAGGTAAAGTTACTGGGTACAAGCGCAAACAATGCACCGGCGTGAATTAACGTCATGTAAATAATATTGACCCAATTCAGGGGCCGTTTTTGTGAAGAAACAAGTGTCATGCAGAAATCTCAAAAACGAATGTTACAAGTAGCCCTATGCTGACGATAACGCATATTTTGCTTTATGCTACGGTAGCAAATGCGAGTCTTGGGGGGGCATGGATAGCCTGAAATTGTTAGACGAGGCAGAACTAGCACTGACTCCGATTTTTTCTGGAATTGACGCTCAGGTCAAGCAAAATCTTAAAAAAGTTCTTAAGTTTTTGCGATCGCACCGGGTCGGGGCGCACCATTTTGCCGGAGTTAACGGCTATGGCCATGATGATTTAGGGCGGGAAACCCTCGATCGCGTCTTGGCCGGCGTGCTGGATGCGGAGGCGGCGATCGCCCGGATTCAGTTGGTTTCCGGGACTCATGCCATTGCCTGTGCCCTCTATGGGGTGCTGCGGCCGGGGGATGAACTGCTCGCGGTTGCTGGAGCCCCCTACGATACCCTCGAAGAGGTGATCGGCCTGCGGGGATCAGGTCAGGGTTCCTTGGCCGAATGGGGGATCACCTACCGGCAACTGGATCTCACCCCCCAGGGAGAAATTGATTGGGAGAGCCTGGCCCGGGCGATCGCCCCCCAAACCCGGATGGTTTTAATTCAGCGCTCCTGTGGCTATGCTTGGCGGCAAAGCTTGGCGATCGCCGACATTGCCCGGATTGTTGAATCCGTCAAAGCCCAAAATCCCGACACGATTTGCTTTGTGGATAACTGTTATGGGGAGTTAATCGAGAGCCAAGAGCCGCCAGCGGTGGGGGCGGATTTAATCGCTGGCTCCCTGATTAAAAACCTCGGTGGCACGATCGCCCCCACGGGGGGCTATATTGCCGGTCGCGCCGATTTAGTCGAACAGGCGGCCTGTCGCCTCACTGCACCGGGGATCGGCAGTGGGGGGGGCGCAACCCTGGATATGAATCGCCTCCTTTATCAGGGCTTATTTTTAGCGCCGCAAATGGTGGGAGAAGCGATTAAGAGCAGTCACCTGATCGCCTATGTGTTTGATCAGTTGGGCTATCCGGTGAATCCCCTCCCCTTGCTACCGCGCCGCGATGTGATCCAAGGGATTCAACTGGGATCGCGATCGCACCTCATCGCCTTCTGTCGCGCCCTCCAACGCTCATCCCCCATTGATGCCTATGTTGATCCCATCCCTGGCCCCATGCCGGGCTATGACAGTGAATTGGTGATGGCGGGGGGGACATTTATCGATGGCAGCACTTCAGAACTATCCGCCGATGGGCCTTTGCGGGAACCCTACACCGTCTTTTGCCAAGGGGGAACCCATTGGACTCATACGGCGATCGCCCTTGAAGATTTGCTCCAGAATTGGCCGCCCCCATCCTCAATCTAAAGGGCCTAATTATAGGGGTAAAGAGAGGATGATTACCGGGGGAATTCTGTAGTTAAACTTAAAATATTGAGGCAACAATCACGCCCTTGTGTCTAGACACAACGAAATGTAATTAATTGTGATCCCTGACCTCAAAAGGCGTAAAACAATGGCGATAATAGCAGTAAAGTTCCCCACCGGAACTGTACTTGCTGTGGGCAATCCCCATTCCCCTGTGTTTATGTCTACTCGTGCTGCGGCAATTCACCCCCTCATTCAAACCATCCCTGTTTGTTCATTGCCCATGACTGTGGCAACCCTGTTGCCCCTCTTTAGCAAAGCAGGAACAGATATCGTCGTTTGTGTGGATGCAGCCCAAAAGCCCTTAGGGGCGATCGCCCTCACTCGTCTTTTACCCCATCTTCATGCCCTCAACACCCCGATTTCCTCCCAATGGCTTGATCCCCTGATCACCGTCCAACTCACAGAAAACCGTGAAATTCTGTTTCCCCCCACCCTAAACCTCCAGACCCACAGCCAAAAATACTACAGCGTTGTCAATCATTTAGGCTGTTATCAAGGATTAATCAATGGCTGGCAAATCCTCCCCCTCCTCCCGCCACCACCAGCCCAACCCCTCCAAACCTTAACCGCACTCCTAGAGCAGATCCCCCTTCCCCTGATGTTGCAAACCCAAGCGGGTCAAATTCTGCAACGCAACCGCCCTTGGCAACTGCACATAGACGAACAAGAGGAATCTTGGCATCAGGATCATCAAGCCGCGCCCCATCGCTCCCCCCAAGCAGATTGCCCTCCCCCATCCGGCAAAATTACCGAAATTTGTCTGCCCGCCGCCACTCCCCCCAGCGGCTCCAAACATCACCAAGACAGCCCCCGCACTTGGAAACTGTTGCGTTTTCCGTTTCCCCTCACCGCCGATGGAGAATTGCTCTGGCTTGTCCTTGCCACCGATATCACCGAACAACGCCAACTTTGTAAAGAACTGGCAGCCAAAAATGCCGATTTGGTACAACTCAATCGCCTCAAAGATGAGTTTTTAGCCTGTATTTCCCATGAATTGAAAACCCCCCTCACTGCCGTCTTAGGACTATCCAAACTACTCAAAGATCCGAAACTCGGGCCATTGAATTCCCGCCAAAGTCGCTATGCCCAATTGATCTACCAAAGTGGGCGGCAACTGATGCGCGTCGTCAATGATATTCTCGATCTGACCCGTTTGGAAACCGGCCAGTTAAAACTGAATCCGGAGCCAGTGAAAGTCGCGGCCCTGTGCGATCGCGCCTATAAACAAGCCCTTTCCCAAACCGGCGACACGATTAATCCCGATGCTGAAGTCAGTCCCCAAACCCCCTTTGCCCTCGTCATTGAGCCGGGTCTAGATGACTTGGTTGCTGATGAATTGCGCCTCCGACAAATGTTAAGCCACCTCCTAGAAAATGCCCTCAAATTTACCCCCCCCACAGGGCAAATCGGTCTAACCGTCAGTCGTTGGCAGGGTTGGATTGATTTCACCGTTTGGGATACAGGCATTGGCATTCCAGAATCAGCCCAACATTTGATTTTTCAAAAATTTCAACAATTGGAAAGCCCCCTGACGCGGCAATTTGAAGGGGCGGGGCTGGGGTTGGTCTTGACCCAGCGCCTCGCCCGCGCCCATGGGGGAGAAATTTCCTTTATTTCCCAACCGGGGGAAGGTAGTCGCTTTACGCTGCTCCTACCCCCTAGTCCCCCTCAGCCCAGTCAGCCCCAACCCCCCACCCCTAATCAATGGGTGCTGATTGTGGAAGTCGTGCCACGCTATATTGAACGGCTCACCCATCAGTTACAGCAGTTGGGTTATCGGGTCTTGATTGCGCGATCAGGGACAGAGGCATTGGAAAAAGCGCGGCAGATTCAGCCCCGGTTTATTTTGCTCAATCCGTTATTGCCCCTGCTCTCTGGGTGGGATGTGTTAACGCTGTTGAAAGCTGACCCCACGACCCAAGGGATTCCCGTCCTCGTGACGGCCACCCATGGGGAGCGACAATTGGCTCAACAGAATGGGGCTAATGGCTTTCTCACCCTGCCGGTTAAACTTGCGCCCTTGCGGGAAAGTTTGCTGCGGTTACAGGCAACGCTGGCTACTGCGGTGCGGACGTTAACGTTGCTCCATCTCAATGCTAATCCTCAGGAGCAAGAAACCGGTTACTCGGCTTTTGTGGCTCAGTTTGGGGGAAATCAGTTGCGGCGGCCGGTGGTGTCTTCCGCCGATGGCCATCAGATCAGTTATCGGCTCTTGGAGGCGGATGACCTCGAACAGGCGGATATTTTGGCGCGGGTGTGGAAGCCGGATGTGTTGCTGTTGGATGGGCGGGGTGTGCCGAATATGGCTTCTTTTTTGCGATCGCTCACCTGTTATGAATCATTGGTGTCCCGCCCCTTGGTGACGTTGGATAAGGGGACGACGGCGATCGCCAATCAATACCCCCAACTGCGCGTCTTTCCCTGTCTCATCCCGATCACGCCCCAAACCATTGCCGCCCTGTTTCAAGTCATTCAAGTTGCCGTGGGGATTACCGTGCAGTCCAATATTCTGGTTGCCTGTGACGGTCTCCAGTCTCACATCAGTAAACAACCGAATTTTCTCCATGCCTTAACCCAATACCTCCACACCGCCGGCCTCCGCCCCATCCTGTCTAAATCTTGGCCCGAGGCCAAGCGACAACTGCAACAAAATACTGTCGATTTATTCATGATTTATGTCGATCATCAATCCTGTGAATCGGCTTGGCTTCAGCGTTTAGATTATGTGCATGGCCATTATGAACACCTCCCCATGTTGCTGTTGGATTATCGCGACTTATCCCCCACGAGTCCGAATGCGCTGCGATCGCGGGTGACAGCAACGATTACGGATCGGGATGAGTCGATGACGGTGTTGCTGCAACGGGTGCATCAAATGGTGGCGGGCTGTTGGCGGTAATCCCTAAGCCGGGGCGATGGGGAGGCATGAGACGACCGGCCCCGTCCAGGGTTGCCCCCTGAAAGGGATCATCGAGGAGGTTGAGGTGGCTATCGAGGTCAATGTAGTCGGCGTAAGGGGCGAGGTGGCTTAGGGCAGTGTTGGCGAGGGTGCTGTTGCCATAGCAGCCAAACATGAGCCGCAGGTTGTGGCTTTGGGCGGTGTGGATCATCGCCTTGGCTTCACTTAATCCGCCAGCCTTCATCAGTTTGATATTGATGCCATGGACAACAGCGGCAAGCGCAGGAATATCCTGGGCGGTAAAGCAGCTTTCATCGGCAAAAATGGGCAGAGGCGATCGCCCATATAACGCGGCAAAATCCCCCCGATTGGAGGCCGCAAGGGGTTGCTCCAAATGGCACACCCCCCGGTCAGCGAGCCAATGGGCCATGGCGATCGCCCCCTCTAAATCCCAGCCCCCATTGGCATCAACGCTAAAGGAAGCATCAGGAGCCATGTCCTGAACAGCGGTAAACATCGCCTGATCCGCCGCAATCCCTTGAGGGGAACCCAGTTTCACCTTAAATACTTTGGCCCCGATTTGCGCCTGCCATTGGGCGACCCGCGCCGCTGCGGTGGGGGGGCTACTAATGCCAATCGTTAAAGAAGTGGGGGGAATTGGGGCAAGATCCAAGCCCCACAGTTGCCAAAGGGGTAGCCCCGCCCGTTTGCCGCACCAATCTTGAAGGGCGGTATCAACGGCGGCCCTTGCTGCTGTGGAGAGTTGAGCCAATAGGGGAGCCAACCGTTGCCGCTCGAGGGGATGGTAGTTCTGAATCAGGGGACTTAAAGCCGTTAACTCCTGTTGTAATTGGCTTGTGGTTAACCCCTGGCCAGCTTCTACTGAAAACGGCGTAGCCTCTCCCCAGCCCTCAATCCCTTCCGCTGCAATCCGCACCCAAAGGTTAGTATTGCGGGCGGTGGTTCCTCGGCTAATAGTGAGGGGAACCCGTTTGTGGAGGGTGAAGGGGGTAAGGGTGAGGTGCATTGCGGGCAACAGAGAGAATCTTGAAACTTTTTCAATCCTCACCAATGTACAGTTTTTGCTCAGAAAGCGGACTGAAGTCCGCACTACGAACGGGGAGGGCGAAAGGTTTTTCGAGGGCGAAAGTTTAGGGAGGGGGAGGGCGAAAGGTTTTTCGAGGGCGAAAGGTTTTTCGCCCCTACTTCCCACTTCCCACTTCCCACTTCCCACTGACTATTACCGGCTGTGGCTCTAAAGCTGCTTTCGGATAGGCAATCCGTTGATGATTGTACTGTTGCCAGACGCGGACAAAGACTTCGGCGATGGTGGGGAGTTCTTCCCAACGTAGGCCGGATTCATCCAGTTGATGATCTTGCCAGCGGGCGCGGAAGATTTTTTTCACCATACTCAAGGCGGTTTCGGGGGTGGCATCTTTGAGCGATCGCAATGCCGCCTCACAAGCATCCGCTAACATCACAATCCCCGTTTCGCGGGATTGGGGAATCGGGCCGATATAGCGAAACTGGGGTTCATCCACCACAATGCCCTCACCTTGAGCCCGCTGTTTGGCTTGGAAATAGAAGTAAGAAATCAAGATAGTGCCTTGATGTTCGGGGATGAAATCTTGAATCGCTTCCGGGATATTATAACGGCGGGCGATCGCCAACCCTTCGCTGACGTGCTTTTTGATAATTTCCGCACTTTGCCAAGGGTTATTAATTTCATCGTGCTTATTAGGGCCGCCCATTTGGTTTTCAATAAAACCGAGAGGGTCGTGCATTTTGCCAATGTCATGGTAAAGCGTTCCCGCCCGCACTAACTCAACATTGCAATGGAGTTCCCGCGCCGCCGCCTCCGCCAGAGAAGCTACAAAAAGCGTATGCTGAAACGTGCCAGGAGCCTCCGTAGCCAAGCGTTTAAGCAGAGGGCGATTGGGGTTGGATAACTCCGCTAATCGGATCGGTGTCACCACATCAAAGAGCCGTTCTAGATAGGGAGATAACCCCAAGGCAACAATGCACCAGGCTAAACCCGCAAGGCCAAACACCGCCGCCGCTGGCAACACCACCGCCCACACCGCCCCCACCGTCGAACTCCAAAACAGCGTAATCCCGAAATACAGCACCCCTTGGGTTATGCCCACCATCCCCCCCAACAGGGCCAATTCTTCCCGCGATCGCAGCCGCCCCGCCACTAACGCCGCCACCAACCCCCCCGCCGCCCCCGCAAAAATCGTTTCCCAAGAAACCAAAGCCGCTGTTTTCCAAGGGGTAGCCGTAAAAATCGACAAGCCCGTGAGCAGGCCCACATGGGTAATCGCCAGAGGAGGGCCAAAGAAACTACTCCCCAATAGCCCCACCGCTGCGAGATTATTCTGTTGGAGATGGAGCATTAAAGGCGTGCTGAGGCTAAGGAGACAGAGCAAAATGCGATCGCGACAGCGCAGACGCACCTTAAACCGCCGCTTCACCACCCAAAAAATCCCAATACTCCCCAGCACCAAACCGCTAGTCTGCCCCAACCCATGCCAATCAATGCCCCGACGACTTTCATTAAACTCATCCAGCAAAATGAAATCCCGGCGAGTAATCGATTGGCCCGCTCGGACAATCATTTCCCCCGCTGCCACCTTATACACCACCGGCTCAACAGCTTCCGCCGCCTGTTCAGCCCGCCGCTTGGTTTCCTCCTTATCCGTCACCAAATTCGGCTGAATCAGGGCGGTTAATAACTCTACGCCCATCGGCAGCGTATTATCCGGCACGACAGAACGCAATTGCGCCATGGCGGCCCCTTGGCGCAGTTCCAAGGGTAAGCCAGGGGGAATGCCTTGAGTGAGGATGCGATCGAGGCTCTGGCGGAGGCCGGTCTGGGTTTGTACCCAAGTTTCATCTCGCACATCCAACAGGGCCACCTGATATTGATATTCGATGGAGTCCGGGTCAAGGCTGGGGAGCAAGGTTTGAGCCTGCTGGTAGCCGAGGCGCACCACTTCAATGGTTTCCAGCAGCGTTTCCAATTGGCGCGTTCCCTGTTGTTGGCGAAAGAGTTCCAGTTCGGCGATCGCCTGCTGAGTGGAAAGATGGCGAGGGTTAGCAGCTTCCGGGCTATAGCGATCGGGAACAAGGGAAATCGGCTGAGTATTGGGTAAAGGGGAACGGGGAACGGGGAACGGGGAACGGGGGGAGGTTGCCAAGCCATCAACCCCAGTGGATGGCCCTAACAAAGCCGAAGGATCAGGGTTCAACCCAGTTTCCTCAAAAACCTCTGGCGTATTGGCACGGATCTTCCTCAGCACCACCTGCCAATCCCCAGCATTGGCACTGCGTAAAAAGCGCTGACTGGGTAAAGAGAGCAACTCCTCCTCAACAAAGGGCAAAGCGCCAGCGGTTTCGCGCATTTTTTCCACCCCCGTAAGGAATTGCTCAAGGGATTGCTTCACCTGTTGGGTAATCGTGGTATCCACCCGCAACACCTGAACAAGGCCCGTTTGTGCCGCTTTGCGTTGTTCATCGGTAAGTTGCTGATCCACCACCTCAACATCTTCACTAGCCCAAACACTTTTAGGGGCGAGAGTGCCTTCCTTTAATTGGGGTTGATCATAAAATCGATAGCCAATCACACTGGTGAGGGATACCCCAACCATGATCAGCATAATCGGGTGAGGAATGGCGGGCCGGGATTCTAGTCGTCGGTAAGGACGACTGTCGTGACGGACAAGATGACGGGGGGCCATGAGCCACTGGCGGAGATTTTGAGTGAGAGAGCGGATCATAGAGGTTATCAGGAGCGGCGGGGTGGGGAGTGAGAAGTAGGGAGTGGGGGACGTGGGAGAAGTGGGGAGTGGAAAGTGGAAAGTGGGAGAAGTGGAAAGTGGAAAGTGGGAGAAGTGGAAAGTGGAAAGTGGGAGAAGTGGGAAGTAATTTTCTTTTGCCTGTTCCCTATTCCCTATTCCCTGTTCCCTTCTTCCTCATGGAAACTTGAGATACCAAGGGGCGAGGGCGAGGGGGGGAAAGCAGACCGCCGGGGGCTAAAGTGAGGGTAATATCGGCATCTGTGGCTTTATCCTGGCCTGCCCAACGGGCGAATAATTGCCTAGCTTGATCTTGGCGGGTGAGGGTGGGGGAAATTTGACCCCTGCCTAAGGGCAAGTGCGCTCCGTGGTAGATTCCCATCAGGCTGGCGGTGAGGGCGGCAGCTAGGGGACTATGGCTTTGGGCGCAGTGGATGCTGAGGTTGGGGTCTTCGGGGGTTAAGGTAGCGCAGGTGAGGGCAAAGGAGAGGGGAGATTGATCGCGGGGGAGGGGTTGCCCTGGGGTGATAGTTATGCTGTTGCGGATTGCTTGGGTGAAGGGATAGGAGTGGGTAGTGGGTAGTGGGTGGGGTGAATCGGGAAGCTGCCCCCCAAGGCCCTGATGAAGGGCGATCGCCCAAATCCACAACCAAGCGAGATCCTGATCACTGAGAGACAACAGGGTGACAACGTTGGGCAGACGAGGCTGAGATTCATATTCCCACAACAACAGGGGCAATAAACCCAGGGCCAGACCACTCAGCCAACGGTTGGCGGGTAAACGGTCATTGAGGGGGAACAATGGCAAAAAAGCCGCGTCTGAGGGGAAAATTGGCGATTCTAGCAGTTGAGACAACACCGCAGCCTGCACCTGATCCCACCGCAGCCAGTCGGGATCCTGGGGATGGAGCTTTCCTCCTACCCCACTGCCCCCTAGCCCCCCTTGAAAACGACTTAACAGTGAATATGGCATGGTTGCCTCAGGTTAAGATGCGGCTGCGGGTACAGGCTCTCCTTCAACTTGTCCCGACAGTTCCATTGGCTACCATCTTAATCGACAAAGTTGGCTGACGACTAACGAGAGCAGGGGTGCAGTTTTCCTAACCTTGGGCCAATAACCAGGCTAACAACCAGTTTCCGGCGGCTTGTCCTGAGGCTAATGCCGCTTCAGCGGTTGCCCCCAAACACCAATCACCACAGCAAATGAGGGGAAGGGAAAAGGTTCCCAGGGCCATTTCAGCCCCAAGGGGTGTTTTCGTGAAGGCATAGCGCCAGCGGTGTCCCTGTACCCAGAGGGGTTCGCTAAAGGCTGGCCCGGCTTGGGCAATCCAATCCGCCAAGAGGAGATCAACTCCTGCGGGCCAGTCATCCTCGTGGGTCTGGGCAAAGGTGGGGGTGCTGTGGAGACAGAGGGTGAGTTGATGGGGTTGCTCCCGTTTGCTGCTGTCTTCAATCACCCATTGAAGATTTTCCCCTTCCCCTTCCATGATGCCCCGTTGGGGTAACTTTTCCTGGCGGGAAAGGGGGTATCCCACCATGACCGTTAGGCAGGGGTCGAAAACAACCTGGGCGAGGCGGTGGATGATGGCGGATTGGGCCGGACTGGGGGGTAAGGTGTCCAGTAGGGCGATCGCCTGAGGGGCCGGAATCGCTAACACCAACGCTCGGGACTGGATGGGGGGATTATCCATCGCTGCCCCCTGTACAGTCCAAGCTTGGGCATCGAGGTGAATCTCTGTGACGCAGTATTGGCGCTGAATGGAGAGATCCGCTGCCATCACTTTGGCGATCGCTGTGTTGCCCATGGGGGAAGCATAGGATCCCGGTTGCCCCCGCCAAGGCTGGAGGGTTTGGGGATATTGTTCAATCAAGTTGCGGGTATAGGGGCCTTGATCCTGAAAATGGGGCAAGCCATGATCTAAGTAGACTTCATGGAGGCGGCGGGTGGCCACCCGGCCCCCAATACCTCGAGATTTATCGAGTAGAACAACGGATCTATCATGAGCTTGCAGAGCTTGGGCGATGGATAACCCCGCCAAACCTGCACCAATGACCGCGACATCATAAACCATAAAAATGAGTTTTTAAAATTAAGTTTGATGATACCGCTCTCATTTTGTCGGTGGGGCTGTAACTTGATTTTCCAGGTTGCCAATCCCTTCAATTTCAATCCGGATGCGATCGCCCACCGCCACCGGCCCCACCCCCTCCGGCGTTCCCGTCAGCACCACATCCCCCGGCAACAGCGTCATGATTTGGGAAATATAGGCCACCAACTGAGCCGGGGAGAAAATCATCTGATCAACAATGGCCTGCTGGCGGGGTTCTGGCTCATCATTGATAAAGGTTTGCAATTTTGCCTCGGTGTTCAATTCCCGCACAATCCAGGGGCCTAGGGGGCAAAAGGTGTTAAACCCCTTGGCCCGCGTCCATTGGTTATCCTGCCGTTGGAGATCCCGCGCCGTGACATCATTGGCGATCGTATAGCCCCAAATTTTCCCCGCCGCCTGTTCGGGGGTGCATTGATGGGCGCGATCGCCCATCACCACCGCCAACTCCCCCTCATAATCCACCCGCTGCGATGGGGACGGATAAACAATCGGCTGGTGGGTCGCAATCACCGCCGTTGGTGGCTTCATAAACAACAGCGGTTCAGCCGGTACATCTGAACCCATTTCCGCCGCATGGGCCGCATAATTGCGCCCCACCGCCAAAATCTTCGAGGGGGCACAGGGGGCCAACAATGTGTAATCCGCCGCCCCCAAATGGAGATCCGTGGGTTGCCCGGTCAACCAAGGTGGCGCATCGAGAACCTGAATCGTGCGATCGGGGTTGAGCAAACCGTAATAAATTTGCCCCTGGACATCAACAACACGGACATAGCGATAGGCCATAGGTCATGGGAAAAGGGATAGCGTATTTTAGAATGGTAAGGCGATGGGTTGATCGTAACGCGACGAAACCGTAGTACGATTTTAAAGCCTTGCTTCTGGATTGCCCCAAATCCCACCGGAGCATCTCACCAGAAGCCTAACGACCACAAGGAGCCACCATGAGCCTGAACCGCAATTATGAAATGATGTACGTGCTGCGCCCGGATTTATCCGAAGAACTCGTCAACGCCGCCGTCACCAAATACCAGGATTTATTAACAGAAAATGGCGCAACCAACATCGAATGCGATGTTTGGGGTCGTCGCCGTCTCGCCTACCCGATCAAAAAATTCAATGATGGCATCTATGTCCTCGTCCATTACAGTGGCGATGGCAAACAGATCGCCCCTGTGGAGCGGATGATGCGCCTCAGCGAAGATGTGATCCGCTTTTTGACGCTGAAATTAGACATCAAAGCAACCGCCGAACCCGAACCCGAAGCCGTAGCCGTCGAAGCCTAAACCCCTCGTGCGTAGTGCGGACTGAAGTCCTCACCCCATCAAAGGTCAGCCCTCCTGAATCAGGAGGGCTTTTTGTCTGGCTCGGCGAAGGAATATGGCATTATACCCATTCCCTAAATAAAAACTACACATGAAGTGATTCAGGGAAAGGGCTTCAGCCTCTTGTTCTGTCGCCTGACTTTGGAGAATTGGCATTAATCAGTATTGTGAGGACGTTTCAGAAATCCGAAACCCTCTCCGGGTGGGCAATGCCCACCCGACGCGATGTCCTAACCTCCTTGGCTACTGCTATAGCATCACCAACCATTGAGCCAAAAATCTGAAAATGCTGACAATGTTACAAATGCGCCGGGATGAATTGCTGTTATGCCCGCAAAGTCTTTACTTTACTTAATGTTTATCAGTCGAAATGATAAGGGCTAATCACCAGAAATTAAGGCTTTACGCCATTTTAAGTAACAAAAAAAATGAAGATTTGTAAAGAAATGCCGAATAGGATTAATTTAGATGAATAAAACTCCGTATTTCTGAATTTTTTCATTATACTTGCCTATTAACTGAGAATTTTCTCAGAAATCTACAACTAATTGTTACATAAACCATTTTTAGGAGGAACAGTTTTATGGTAATAACGCAAGGCACAAACCCCACCCATGGTTCTTTAACCCGTACCAAGAGCTTTTTAGTGTGGAGCTTTACACTGACGGTTTGCTCTTTAGTGGTGGGCTTCCCGATGTTGGTGTTGGTGGCGACGGTGACGGCGTTGGCGGCGATTATTTTGCAGTCTTTGCTGCCGATGAGTGCGGTTTTAGTCGTGGTGGGCAGCGTGGTGGGCTTCCATGTGTTGGGGATTTTCTTTGGGGCAGCGTTGTTAACGGCAAAGGGGGTTCATCCTGAAGATGTCAGTTGGCTCCATTGGCTCCATGGTAAAACCGCTGAACATACTCAGCCGGTTTATGCAGCTTGTCCTTTAACCTGTGACATCGTTCATACTTAAATCTCAACGTTGTCCCCCCTGGGGGAGTTTTTTAGCTCATTTCCCCATCCTGTCCTAGGGGCGAAAAATTTTTCGCCCCTACAGCCCTGGGGGAGTTTTTTAGTTCCTGTCCCCATCATCCCCCTCGGTGAGGGGGATTTTTGCTTGTACACTGTGGATCGGCGGGTCTGGCCCGCCTTATGGCGATCGCAGGAGTTGGCATGGTATTCCTTGACCCCAATGAGCAATTTCGGCAACTCCAAGGGCAATTGCGCCACTATGCCGACAGTATTGATCTCTTTGATCAAGATGATTTTGATATTTTAGTGATCCCGTCCTTCAGTATTGATCAGGATCAATTGGGGAAAGTACCGGGGTTTCTTCACTATGAAGAGCGGTTATTGTTTTCGCTGATTCGGCTGCGCAATCCCCAAACGCGATTAATCTATGTGACGGCCCAACCCCTGGCTCCGATGATCATTGATTATTACCTGCAATTATTGCCAGGGATTCCCTTTTCCCATGCCCGCGATCGCCTCCTGCTCCTCTCCACCCACGACGCATCCCGCCAACCCCTTTCCCAGAAAATCCTCGCCCGCCCCCGCCTCATGGAGCGGATCCGCCAAGCGATGCGGCCGGATCAATCCTATATGGTCTGCTTCAACTCCACGGAACTCGAGCGGGATCTTTCCCTAAAATTGGGCGTTCCCCTGTTGGCCGCCTCACCGGATCTACTCTATTGGGGGTCAAAATCCGGCAGTCGGGAAATTTTTGCCGCTGCGGCAGTGCCTCATCCCGATGGCGGCGGTTTAGTCTGGACGGTTCCCGATTTAATCACGGCAATGGCGGCGTTGTGGGAGCGCAATCCCGAGGCGCAACGGGTGGTGATCAAGCTCAATCAGGGATTTTCCGGAGAAGGGAATGGCGTGCTGGATTTACCCGCCAGGGAGGAAGGCGATCGCCATCGCACCATTGCCAGCGCCTTACCCCAACTGCGTTGTCAAGCCCAGGGGGAAACCTGGGACAGTTTTGCGCGGCGGATTCCGGAATTGGGGGCGATTGTGGAATTGTTTATCGAAGGGGAGGAGAAGCGATCGCCCAGTTTTCAGGGCTACATCACCCCAGCGGGGAATATCAAAATCCTCTCCACCCATGACCAAATTCTAGGCGGCCCTGATGGTCAAATCTATCTCGGCTGTCGGTTCCCCGCCGATGCTGCCTATCGCTTGCCGTTGCAAGAATTTGGCCTACGGGTAGGGGCGGCCCTCGCCGCCAAAGGCGCTTTAGAACGCTATGGGGTGGACTTCATCGCCGTTAACCGGGGGGGAACTTGGGAGGTACAAGCCATTGAAATTAATCTGCGCAAAGGCGGCACAACCCATCCGTTTATGGCGTTGCAACTACTCACCAATGGCCTCTACGACGTTAATACCGGCGAGTTTCACGCCCAAGGCCGCCCTAAATACTATGTGGCCTCCGATAACCTCCAAAAACCGGCTTACCGGGGCCTGCTGCCCACGGATTTAATGGATATCGTCACCCGCCACCGCCTCCACTTCGACAGCAGTACCCAAACTGGCACGATTTTTCACCTCATGGGGGCGCTGTCAGAGTTTGGTAAGTTGGGGTTAACCAGTATTGGCAATTCCTTTGCCGAGGCCGAAGCCCTTTATCATCGAGTGGAGCAGGTTTTAGATTTAGAAACGCAACCCCATCACAGCCAGGCCATTGCCCCTCTACCGCTCACCTGGCGGAGTTGAGGGCGGCGTTAACCGGGGCAGTTGGACGCGGTAGCAGGGGGAGGCATCGGTGACGGTAATTCTCCCCCCATGGGCCTCAATCATCCGACAACTGAGGACTAAACCATAGACTTCGCGAATCCGCACTGACCAAGGTTTCGCGGGTTGGGCTTCCCGTTGGAAATTGTCGAGGAGGGCGATCGCCCCCGTCGTCTGGTGCAACCCCGCCAATAGATCCGGATGCTCCCCAAAAATCGCCTCTAGATCGAAATCCATCGGCGCACCCTCCACCAACGGCGGCATTACCTGAATGAGAATCTCCAAACCCTGACCCGCCAAAACCGTGAGCGTGATTTTCCGACCGCTCGCGGTGGATTGAATCAGGCAATAGAGCAGGTAGTAGAGCGCTTGGGTGATTTTGCTGCGATCGAGATACCAAGGAGCAGGATCCGGCGGTAGATGTAACTCCAGGGTTTGCCCTGCGCCTCGGGCTAAGGGTTCAAGCTGGGTTAAAAGTTGCTGAAATAAAGCCTCTAAGGGGATAGATTCTAAAGCAATCTCGCGGGGATGGGTAATGAATTCCCCCAACTTGACCATTTCGCCGATCAGGTCTAAAAGTTGCTCCCCACTTTGGCTGATCACCCCGACATACTCTTTTTGTTTCTCGCCCAAGGGGCCATAGAGTTCCTGACCTAAGACCCGCGCCATCCCCAACACCGAGGTCAAGGGGGTACGAAGTTCATAGATCAGGTGTTGGAGGAGGGTATTGGGGAGGGAATCGGGAGGGGTAGGCGGTCGGATCGCCTCTTGGCTTTGGTATTGCAGTTCATATTCCTGCATTGACCACCGGGCGGCCATTTCCACAAAGGCAATATCCTTGGGGGTAAAATTGCGGGGCGTGAGGCTAACGACGCTCAACACGCCAATCTGTACCTGATGGCGATCGCCCACCGGCACACCGAGAAAACTTTGCCCCCCCCGTTGAGTGAGGGCGCTTTCTGGGGCGAGGGTTGCTAGGGTTAAGGCTTGCCCCTGCTCAAGCACCTGGGCACTTTCAGAATTGAGGTAATTCATGGAGCGCGATCGCGCCCAATCATTCATTGTGCCAAAATGATGCAATCCCGTTGCCGCCAGCAAGCGCAACTGTCCCCCCTGGGGAACCCCAAACCACACCACCGGCACATCGAGAAACTGCGCCACCATCTGCACCGCCTCATCGAAGATGGGAGCAGCCGGGGTCATTAACAACCCTAAACGGGCAATGGCTGCATTCCGATGTTGTTCCTGCTGTGCCGACCATTTCCCATGATCGAGCTTGACCATAGACTTGCCTCAATGTAAATACTGATGGATGAATCAAAACAGCCGGTTGCCCTTAAGTTTGCCAAGCCGGATGGTTGAGAATGGCCTCAAACGTGCGCACCCCCCGTAACTGATTGGAAAGGGGCAGGTGGCCCCTCGGGGCTGTCAGATCCCAAGTAAACCCCTGGGGGTACCTTGTCCAGTTGTTCTGGGCTTTCCAGCCAATTTTGTCCCAAAGTTGCGGGAAATTTTTCCCCACCCCTAGCCACAACTCTCGTTGCACTGAGAAGCCAAATTTACCTTCAGAATAGGTGAGCCACAACGTATTGATCGTTTGCAAATCCACCACCGGAATTTTATCCACTTCGGAAAAATAGAGCCATTTGCGCTGTACTGCCGTCGGGCCCACCAACGTACAGAGGGCTTGAACGCAGAGGCGATCGCCTTGGAGAAAATCCTGAGCAATCAGGGCATCTTGGAGGGGTTGATAATCTAAACGACAGTCCGGAGCAGGCGTGACAATCCCTTGGGGATAGGTGGCTTGGATCAGGGAACCAAAAGCACCATTTTCCGCTGCGATCAGGGCTTGATAGATTTTGCCCCTTGCAGGGGTGGGGTCTAAATCTTCCGTGTCGAGGAGATAATTTTGCAAACAGGTGAGACCCTCATCCCCTTGGGCAATGAGGTTGTCAATGAGAGACAGTTGAGTTTTGAGGTTGGCGGTGGCCAGTTGGTGATGCAAAGGTTCAGAGTCACAGGGGACGGTCATCAGGGTCGTGGTCTGGTCGCTCATCTAAAGTTTTGTTGCTTCCCGGTTCTCAATTGTAGCCTGGTCTGTGGCCTGAATCCGTTCAATGATGGCGGTGGTGGAGGTGGGAATTTCCACTTGGATGAGTTTAACGCAGCCGCCGTAGGCGATCACATCGGGGTATTCCGGCAGCGTCGTGGGCGTGTAGTCGCCGCCTTTGACATAAATATCCGGTTGGAGCGCTGCAATCAAGGCACTGGCCCGGAGTTCTTCAAAAATCACCACCCCATCGACGGGTTTAAGGCTGGCGAGGAGTTCGGCCCGCTGTTGGGCGGGGATGATCGGCCGGGGGGGTTGGCCGGGGCGAGAGGGCTTAAGGGCGGCCACGGAGGCATCGCTATTCAGGCCGACAATCAGCCGCTGACCGTAGCCCTTGGCTGCTGTCAGGTAGCGACAATGGCCCACATGGAGCAGGTCAAAGCAGCCATTGGTAAAGACCAAGGGCCGCCATTGTTCGGGGTGGTCTGCGATCGCCCGTTGGAGGGCAGCAAGGGTATAAATAGACATCCCGCAGGGTTAGGATTGGCTAGCGTGGGGGGCTTGATGCCCCTGTTCGTAGGCAAATCTTACCAGTTGGGCGCGGTTTTCGAGGTTGAGCTTGCTGAGAATGTTGCTGAGGTGGCTTTGGACGGTGCGGGGGGAAATGAAGAGGCGATCGCTAATTTGCTTATTGGTAAACCCTTGGATCACCTCCCAAAATACCCGCTCTTCAGCGGGGGTGAGGGGTAACGGTTCCGGCGTGCGGGTGGTTTCAATACCCAAGGGGGCAGACTGCACCGTCGTCGGGCTGCTGATCTGCTGCATCATCCGGACAATTTCCGTATGAATACGGCGCGATCGCTCCAGTTGGGCCTCAATTTTTACCAGCAATTCCCGCAACACAAAGGGCTTCGTCATGTAGTCATCCGCCCCCATCTCATGGCCTCGGATCCGGTCTTCGAGTTCATCTTTCCCTGAAAGAAAAATAAACGGGATCAACTGCCCAGAGGGAATCGCCCGCACCTGACGGCAAAAATCTAAGCCATTCATGGCTGGCATCATCACATCAGAAATGATTAAATCCGGGGGTTGGGTGACAAGCAGGTTAATGGCAGTTTGGGGTTCACTGACCCCAGTCACTTGGTAGCCCATGGCTTCCAAGTACTCTTGGAGATTATCCCGGAGAATTTTGTCATCGTCTACCAATAAGATTTGTTTCATTGCAAATTCATTCCACCTTTAACCTGAATGTTAAACCATGGCATTAAGAGATCATTCCCTGCCGAGGCGCAAATTGGAGCCATCGGGTTGCCGATGGGCGGCAGCGGCGGGGAATACTTAAGAGAAACCAAAGGTTTAAGATTGCGTAGTCTATGATTCAGAGCTTTAATGGGGGTTCCGGGACAATCACCCCAGACTGCGGTTTGATGGAGATCTCGGAGGATCCCCCCTGCCCCCTGCCCAAGGGGGTCGTGATCACCCTCCTTGAAAAGGTGGGGTGAGGAGCAAGCACCTCGTTGAGAATTTCCATCGGATCGCGATCGCTCCACAACAACCTGAGTTCTCAGTTTTTTAGGGTTTATGTACGAAAAAATCACCCCCCCCACCGTTGGTTCTCGCATTACGTTTGAAGCCAGCCATCCCATTGTGCCCCATGATCCGATTATCCCCTTTATTCGCGGTGATGGGACTGGGGTGGATATTTGGCCCGCCACGCAAAAAGTGATTGATGCGGCGGTGGCCCATGCCTATGGTGGCGATCGCCAAATCCATTGGTTCAAAGTCTATGCCGGTGATGAAGCCTGCGAACAGTACGGCACTTATCAATACCTCCCAGAGGATACCCTGACGGCAATCAAGGAATACGGCGTTGCCATTAAAGGCCCCCTCACCACCCCCATCGGCGGCGGTATCCGCTCCCTCAACGTCGCCCTGCGGCAAATCAATGACCTCTACGCCTGCGTCCGTCCCTGCCGCTTCTATCCCGGCACACCTTCCCCCCACAAAACCCCGGAAAAACTCGACATTATCGTTTACCGGGAAAATACCGAAGATATCTATCTCGGCATCGAATGGCGAGAGGGGACGGAAATCGCCCAAAAGCTGATCAAATACCTCAATGAGGAACTGATCCCCGCCACGCCGGAACATGGCAACAAACGCCTCCCCCTCGATGCCGGGATCGGGATTAAACCGATCAGTAAAACTAACACACAACGGTTGGTGCGTCGCGCCATCCAACACGCCCTGCGCCTCCCCCCCGCCAAGCAACAAGTCACCTTGGTACATAAGGGCAATATTATGAAATACACCGAGGGGGCCTTCCGAGATTGGGGCTATGAGTTGGCCACGACGGAGTTTCGCGCTGAATGTGTGACGGAGCGGGAATCTTGGATTTTGGGCAATAAAGAAGCGGATCCCGACCTCACCACGGAAGCCAATGCTCACCAAATTGACCCCGGCTACGATGCCCTCACACCGGAGAAGCAAGCGGCCATCTGTGCTGAAGTCGAGGAGGTCTTAGGGGCGATCTGGAACAGCCACGGCAATGGCCAATGGAAAACGAAGGTGATGGTCAATGACCGGATTGCCGATAGTATTTTCCAGCAGATCCAAACTCGCCCGGATGAATATTCAATTCTGGCGACGATGAACCTGAACGGGGATTATCTTTCCGATGCGGCGGCGGCGATCGTTGGTGGTCTGGGGATGGGGCCGGGGGCGAATATTGGCGACACCTGTGCCATTTTTGAAGCCACCCACGGCACAGCCCCTAAGCACGCGGGCCTAGACCGGATCAACCCCGGTTCGGTGATCCTTTCGGGGGTGATGATGCTGGAGTTTATGGGTTGGCAGGAGGCCGCTGATTTGATTAAGAAGGGCATTGGGGAGGCGATCGCCGCCCAAAAAGTCACCTACGATCTAGCGCGGCTGATGACCCCGAAGGTGCAACCGTTGAAGTGTTCGGAATTTGCCGACGCAATTATCGAGGGGTTTTAGCCCTAAGTCATTGAGGAGAAAAGAGGATAGAGAAGAGAGGAAAGAGGGAAGTTGAGCATTCTCCCTCACTCCTCACTTCTCACTCCTCACTCCCCACTCCTCACTTCCCACTTCCCACTTCCCACTTCCCACTCCCCACTTCTTTAAGTGGCCCGATCAGGGATAATACAAGGGCAAAGGCATGGATAGCAACGATTGATCATGGTGAAACAGCGCGTTCTGTCTGGGGTTCAGCCCACGGGGAATTTACATCTGGGGAACTATCTAGGGGCAATTCGCAATTGGGTAGAAGCTCAGGAACAGTACGATAATTATTTCTGTGTGGTGGATTTACACGCGATTACCGTCCCCCATGATCCGGCGGTATTGGCGGATAATTCCTATGCGATCGCCGCCCTCTATCTCGCCTGTGGTATTGATCTCACCCATTCGACGATTTTCATTCAATCCCATGTGCGGGCTCATACCGAACTGACTTGGCTCCTCAACTGCATCACCCCTTTAAATTGGTTAGAACGCATGATCCAATTCAAAGAAAAGGCGGTGAAGCAGGGGGAAAACGTTAGCGTCGGCCTGTTAGATTATCCGGTGCTGATGGCGGCGGATATTTTGCTTTACGATGCCGATCTGGTTCCCGTCGGGGAAGATCAAAAACAGCATATTGAACTGACCCGCGATCTGGTGATCCGGGTGAATGATCAATTTGGCACGGGGGAAAACTCCGTCCTGAAATTACCAAAACCCCTGATCCGTAAAGATGGGGCGCGGGTGATGAGTCTCAGTGATGGGACGAAAAAAATGTCTAAATCTGATCCCTCGGAATTGAGCCGGATTAGTTTACTCGATCCCCCAGAGGCGATCGCCAAAAAAATCAAACGCTGCAAAACTGACCCCATCAAGGGGCTGGAGTTTGACAACCCCGATCGCCCCGAATGTCATAACCTCCTCAGTCTTTATCAACTCCTTTCGGGTCAAAGCCGCGAGGCGGTGGCGGCGGAATGTGCCGAAATGGGTTGGGGGCAGTTTAAACCGCTGCTGACGGAAACGGCGATCGCCGCCCTTGAGCCAATTCAAGCGAAATATAGCGAAATCATGGGCGATCGCGCCGCTCTGGAAACGATCCTGCGGGAAGGCCGCCAAAAAGCCGAAGCCTCCGCCGAAGCCGTCCTCGCCCGCGTCAAAACTGCCCTAGGCTTCTCCACCCCCCTCTAAAGCAGTTAATACCTCCTCCGTGGTTGCCGTCCAGCCCACAATTCCCCCCTGAGCGGTGATCATCGCCAGGGTAGCGGCGTGAAATTCGGGGAAATAGCTGGCGGTGGCATCACTCACTAAAAGGCATTCATAGCCGCGATCGTTGGCTTCGCGCATCGTCGTTTGTACACAAACCTCGGTGGTTACGCCAGTGATCAGTAAATGGGTGATGCCCCGTTTTTCTAATTCGGCAGTCAGGTCAGTGTGATAAAAGG
>Ga0316611_1000040_pt1 | contig 59989 bp, 54 predicted proteins | sample MIS2016202_MG_FD_207675 | JGI IMG/M metagenome (GOLD analysis project Ga0316611, IMG submission 207675) | Microbial mat bacterial communities from Middle Island sinkhole, Lake Huron, Michigan, United States - MIS.2016.202 | ecosystem: Environmental > Aquatic > Freshwater > Lake > Sediment... | reverse complement strand
TGAGATCCTCCAGCACCACCACGCTGTTTTCTCGCACTAAACGGCTCGTCAGCTTTTGGTTAGTATCCTTACGAATATCCCGTTGCCTGGCCTCAATGCGGGCGATCGCCATCCGCAACGACTCACGTCGCCTTGATCCTTTTGTGGCTCTGGCTAGTTTGCGTTTACCTTTACGGAGCTTCTGATCTAAAGCACGGGTGTCCCTGGCTTTGACCTTTTCGCCCGTGCTTAATGTGGCTAAGGTTTCAATGCCCAGATCTACGCCGACCCCTTGGTTTTTAGGTTCGACGGTGACAGGCTCCACCTCTACCACAAAGCTGAGAAAATACCGACCTGCACAGTCCTTGATCACTGTAACTGAACTGGGTTCAGAGGGCAGTGGCCTTGACCACTTCGTTTTCAGCTTGCCAATCTTGGCGAGATAGACCTTCTCCCCCTTGATGGAGAATCCCCGCTGGGTAAACCGAGCCGATTGACGGTTGAGCTTCTTTTTGAATCGAGGAAAGCCAACTTTCGACCCCTTTCGCTTACTGCCACGGGACTCAAAAAAGTTTTTGAAGGCTGTCCCCAAGTTCATAACCGATTGCTGCAAGGCTACAACCGACACTGCTGACAACCAATGGCGGGCAGGGTCTTTCTTGGCTTGGGTAATGACCATGCGTTGCAACTCAGCATTGCTGGGCCATTTTTCACCATGGGGAATCGCCTTAATCAGAGCCAGGGCATCGTTCCACACCACACGACAACATCCGAACAGCTTGGCTAACTCGGTTTGCTGACCTGGGGTGGGATAGATTCTGTACTGATATCGGCTTTTCATGGTGCTAGGATACCAAAGCTAGAGAGGATTGGGGCGATAGACTCCGGCAGAAAAGCCGCCCTGGAAGGGCGGGGCTTCAGACCCATTAGTTTTGGTGAAGTGATCAAAGCCCGTGGTCTAGCGGGTATAGAAACGGCCTGTGGATGGGATCTGTCGGGGGTGTTGACAACAACATCTAGGCAAGACCGTGTGAAGCAGGAAATTCTTGGGGCGACCCAAGGAAGCCCGCGCTGTAGCTGAAAGGCCCACGTCGGGAAGATGTCACGAGTCCGTTGCGCTGCCATTGCGCCAGTCGCCCGATGGTTTGATTATTGTACCCTAATTCTCCATGGGCAACCTTGAGGGAGATCCCAGATATTGCCCTAGGATGGCTTGGAGTTTGGCAAAATCCATCGGTTTCGTTAAAAAGCCATCCATCCCGACGGCAAATGTCCGATCCTGCTCCTCCTTTAATGCCCCCGCAGTGAGGGCAACGATCACCACCCGCCGCCCCGTTTGGGCCTCCGCTGCTCGAATCCGCCGCGTCGCCTCAATGCCATCCATCTGCGGCATTTGCACATCCATTAACACCAGATCAATCCTGTGTTGCTCCACAGCGGCGATCGCCTCCAACCCATTGATTGCCTCAATAATTCGCACATTGGGTAACGCCCGTTTTACCAACGCCTTTGATAAAATCATATTCACCTTCACATCTTCAGCAATGAGAACAGTGCAGGCACGTTCTAGGGTGACAACCGGCGACTTCACCGCCTCCACGGGGGGATGAGGGAGTGAGGGCGAAGTTTTCCCCAAATTGGCCAGCACCCCATAAAACTCATGGGGCTTCACCGGCTTCACCAAATGAAATTGGACATTGAGAGCCTGACAGCGATCGCGAATATTTTCATAATCCACAGAACGGTGCAGCAAAATCACCGGAATGGCATCTAAACGGGATAACAATTGTGACCGTAGATGCTCCAGCACCGTTAAGCCATCAATGGTAGACAGATGATAATCAATAATCACCAGATCAAATTGGCCCCGTTCTAAATACTGACAAACCGCCAAATCATGACCACAGCCCATCGCTTCAATACCCCAATGCTCGCAATACCTTTCTAAAAGTTTCCGACTTTTGGCATTATCATCAAGGATCAAAACTTGCTTAATTCCTAAAGATTTTGACAGTTGATAGGCTTGCTCGGAATCCTCTTCAAAAGAGGTAATAATTGTGAAAGTAAAAATACTCCCTTCTCCCCAAACACTATCAATCTCAATTTTTCCTCCCATTTTTTCCACAAGCAAACCCGAAATAATTAAGCCCAAACCCGTGCCGCCATATTTACGGGTTGTTGAACTATCTGCCTGGGAAAAGGCTTTGAACAGTTTATCCTGCTGTTCTGGGTGAATCCCAATCCCCGTATCCCGGACTGAAAAACAATATTCCCCTTGGCCATTACCCAAGTCTTGGAATTGCAATTTTACTTGCACTTCACCCTTTTCCGTAAACTTGACGGCATTATTGAGCAAATTAATCAAAACTTGCTTGAGCCGAATCGGATCAACATGGGCCTTTTGAGGCATCGACAAAGGAATATCTAGCAGTAATTCTAAGCCTTTATGCTCCGCATTGTATTTGAGAATATCGATTGTTTCCCCTAACAGATCAAGGATATTTGTAGAAATGAGTTCTAGTTCTAACCTACCCGCTTCAATTTTGGAAAAGTCAAGAATATCATTAATGATGGCTAACAATGCTTTTCCTGAAACATTGGCATTGTTTACATATTGCCGCTGGGTTTCATTTAAAGGGGTTTGCATGAGCAGTTCAGTAAAGCCAATCACCCCATTTAACGGCGTGCGAATTTCATGGCTCATATTGGCTAAAAATTCTGATTTGGCTTGGTTGGCTACTTCTGCCATTTGCTTGGCGGCCAATAATCTGGCTTCAGATTCTTTACGGTCGGTAATATCCACCTGAACGCCAAAATTCCCCAAAATTCGCCCCTGCTCATCATACAAGCAAGTATATTGACCATCGATAATAATAGGTGTCCCATCTAGCTGCCGCTCATGGGTTTCAGTATGCAATTGCCCTTGATCAAACAGTTCTCGCCAAAGTTGATAGCCATGGTCTAAATCATGGGCAAATAAATCCGCAGGAGTTAAACCGATAAAATCAGATTTTTTCGCGCCGTACTGATCCAACATCGCTTGATTAACACGAGTCATGCGCTGATGATGGAAAGCATAATCGAGGAGTTGGGGGCGATCGCCCTCCCTGCGCCAATCAATGGGTTCATCCAGCATCATAAAAAAGAACCCATAGAGGGATTGATTAAAAAACATCTGGGTATGTTTTTCCTTCTCCCGCAGTTTTTCCTCCATTTGTTTACGTTCAGAGAGATCGATGTTAGTACCAATCCAGCGGATCGGTTGACCCTCCTGATTTTTAATGATTTCTCCCCGTGTTAAAATCCACCGCCAACTGCCATCTTTATGGCGCAAACGATGTTCAATTTCATATCGTTTAGTATGACCATTTAAGTAATCATTGATTGCCGATTGAATCCGATCAACATCATCAGGATGCCAAAGCCTTTGCCAGCCAGTAAAAGCATTTTCAATTTCATCATCACGATAGCCTAGCATTGCCTTCCAATGGGGACTAAAATAAACAGTATTTTTCACCATATCCCAATCCCATAAGCCCGCCCCTGTACCGGCAATGGCTAAGTGAAAGCGGCTTTCACTGTCTTTTAATTCCTGCTGGGCTTTTTTCTGCTGTGTGACATCTTGAACATTGGCAAAAAACAAGAGGGGTTGACTATTTTGATCCTTTAATGACCGCACAAAAATAAGCACGGGAAACCGTTCACCATTTTTGCGCTTAAACACCAATTCATAGGAGCCAGACCCGTTCATGAAGGTATCTTGAAGGGCGAGTTGTATATTGGCCAGTTCCTCAATGGGCCAATAGGGATAGGGCGGTTTGCAGCCAATCAGCTCCGCTTTACTAAAGCCAGTCATGCGACAAAAAGCCGGATTCACATCCTGTTGTATCCCTTCAGCATCAAGGACGGAAAAGCCATCGGCCATGCTTTCCAGAATTTGTTTAGAGAACTGCTGTTCACGGGCGATCGCCGCTTTATCCTTTTCTACCTGGGTAATATCCTGAAACATCCCCACGATATGCGTGACTTGATTATCCTTCAGGAGGGGATAGCCCGACGCTCGCACCCAGCGCAAATTACCCTTAGCCGTAATAAAACGACAGGTGACATCAAAACTTTGTTTTTGCTCAATGGCTGCTTGAATGGCCTGGGTGATCACCGGGCAATCCTCAGGATGGTAAAATTCAATCCCCTTAATTTGATCAGGATTAAAATCTAAATCCATTTCATGAATGTGATAAACTTCTTCTGTCCAATGGACTTTACCCGTTTGAATATCCAGCTTCCACGCGCCAAGATTGGCAATCCGTTGGGCATCATTGAGCAACAGTAAGGTTTCACTCAGTTGAGATTCTGCTTTATTTTGCACAGTTTGCAGTTGAGTTTGGGCAATTTCAGTATTTTTACGATCTGTAATGTCCAAAATAAACCCATCTAAAAATTCTACAGTACCCTGATCATTAACGAGACCCTTGCCATATTCGTGAATCCAGCGTATATTTCCATCTGGGTGCTGAATGCGATATTCTAAATCCCACGATTCGCCTCGTTCAATGGCTTCATTAATGTGCTGGGTAATCCAAGGTAAATCATCTCTATAAACAATGCTGTCATAGGTTCTCACGGCATTATTGATAAAATCCTGGGGAGGATAGCCAAAAATGTCCTCCACTTGCTCATTCATATAAATCATTGTCCAGTGGGGATCATTTTTGCAGCGATAAATGAGTCCCGGTACATTGCTAATTAAGGATTCCCATTGATGTTGATAGTTGCTCATTTGCACATTGAGAAATTTACGCTCAGTAATATCAATCAATATGGTGGCTAAAAATCCAGGTTCGGGGCTGGTGAGATGGACTTGATACCAACGGTTTAAAGGGTCTGAATATTGCTCGAACTGTTCCGGAGTGGGGACAGATTGCAGGGTTTCATCAAAACTTAACCAGTTAAAGGGTGAGTTCTGCTGCTCAGAGGCAATGGCTCTCAGGGTTTTACCCACGAGGGCTGCTGCGGTTAGCCCTGTGATTTGCTCAAAAACGGGGTTAACCTCTAAAAATTGGAAATCAAAACCTTGATGTTGAGGCAGGATTTGATAATAAGCATAACCCACGGGTAATGTGGCAAGTATTTTGTTCATATTGAGGGTTAAGGGGAAAGGCAGAATATTAAGTTTTTTTAAGGTTAAAACAGGGGGTGGGCTAATCTTGAGCAAAAGAAAATTTCTCGTGCATTGACTGATTATTGAGAGATTAAGCTATATGCATTTTCGATTAATGATATTAATTATATTGGATTTTAGGAAAATTCCAGTATGGGGGATGGGAAATTTACCGTCAATCGGGGGTGATCCGATTTACCGCCGCTGGGGGTGGGCGATCGCCCCCCCACAACTAGGGCAGGGGAGCAGAAAAACTGTATAGTGGATTCCACGACCGCAAGCCCCCGCTGTATCCATGCAGTTTTCCAAAATTCTGATTGCCAACCGTGGCGAAATCGCCCTCCGTATCCTCCGCAGTTGTCGAGAACTGGGGATCGCTACTGTGGCTGTTCACTCCACCATCGACCAGCAAGCCCTCCATGTCCAACTGGCGGATGAAAGCGTTTGTATTGGCCCCTCCCCCAGTAGTAAAAGCTACCTGAATATCCCTAACATCATTTCGGCGGCCCTCACCCGCCATGCTACCGCCATCCATCCCGGTTATGGCTTTTTGGCGGAAAATGCCCGGTTTGCGGAAATTTGCGCCGATCACCAAATTGCCTTTATTGGCCCCACCCCGGCGGCGATGATCGCCATGGGGGATAAATCCACCGCCAAGCGGACGATGCAGGGGGCGAGTGTGCCGACGCTTCCCGGTAGTGAGGGCCTGCTCAGTGATGAAACGATGGCCTTGGCGATCGCCCGCAAAATTGGCTATCCGGTGATCCTCAAGGCCACGGCCGGCGGCGGTGGCCGGGGGATGCGCCTCGTCACCAACGAAGGGGATTTAATTAAACTGTTCCGAGCCGCCCAAGGGGAAGCCGAAGCCGCCTTTGGCAATGGCGGCGTGTATTTGGAAAAATTCCTCGAAGCCCCCCGCCATATTGAATTCCAAATCCTCGCGGATAGTTATGGCAATGTGGTGCATTTGGGAGAGCGGGATTGTTCGATCCAACGCCGCCATCAAAAATTGCTCGAAGAGGCCCCTAGCCCCGTCCTCAGTCCCGAATTGCGGGAAAAAATGGGCAGCGCAGCAGTGCGGGCCGCCCAATCGATTGACTATGTGGGGGCGGGAACGGTGGAATTTCTCCTGGATAAAAATGGCGATTTCTACTTTATGGAAATGAACACCCGGATTCAGGTGGAACATCCGGTTACGGAAATGATTACGGGGCTGGATTTGATCAGTGAGCAGATTAAAGTTGCCCAAGGCGATCGCCTCAGTTTTGCCCAAGAAGATATTCAATTGCGGGGCCATGCGATCGAATGTCGGATCAACGCTGAAGATCCCGACCACGATTTCCGCCCCCATCCGGGCCGGATCACCGCCTACCTTCCCCCCGGCGGCCCAGGGGTGCGCATCGATTCCCACGTTTATACCGATTACGAAATCCCCCCCTATTACGATTCCCTCATTGGCAAGCTGATCGTCTGGGGGCCCGATCGCCCCACAGCGATTAAGCGAATGCGGCGAGCCTTGCGGGAATGCGCCATCACGGGGATTCCCACCACCATCGGCTTCCACGAGCGGATTTTAGAGGTTCCCGCCTTCCTCGCGGGGGAAGTGTACACCAACTTCATCAGCGAACACCTCTCTTAAGGGAGTGCATTAGGATGGAGGATAGAAATCAGGATCGATTCAGGAGGCTGTGTGAATCAGATCGCGCCATGGAACTTATCAGGAATAGGTTGTAGCTTGATGATTTTGTTGGGAATTATGACCTTAAGCACCTTGGGCTTGGGTTGGGTCGTCAATGGGGTAGTTTTACTGCTCATGTTTTTGCTGGTGGCTCCGGTGATTGCGGTCTATGGCCTACGGTGGTGGGTACAGCGCAATGTGGTGGAGGATCAATGCCCCATGTGTGGCCATCGGTTTGCGGGGTTAAATCCGGTGAAATTCAATTGCCCTAGCTGTGGCGAGGCTTTGGAAGTGCGCAAGGGCCACTTTGTCCGCCCCACGCCGCCCGGGACGATCGATGTGGATGCGGTGGAAGTTCAGCAGGTGGAGGAGTAACGGGAACATCCGGATTGGCCCCAAACTGTCCTGAATTGGCAATAATGGGAGTAGGGGTGCTGCAAATCCACGAAACCAATTTTTTTTGTTGCAGGATCATCATGGGTTTTTTGGGTCATGGCATCATGGCACATTGTTCAGCAGAAACGGCGTTACAGGCTTTTTTTGATCTGTCCGTTGATTTAATGGTGGTGCGTCATGCCGATGGCTATTGGTGTGATTGCAATGGCCTTTGGGTGAAATCCTTGGGTTGGACGGTGGAGGAGTTGCGATCGCGCCCCTGGCTTGACTTCATTCACCCCGATGATCTTGAGGCCACGACCCTTGCGGAGCAACGCTGTCACCATCCCGACCGCACAACACCTGTGGAATATAAATGCCGTTTCCGCCACAAAAACGGTAGCTATCGCTGGCTTTCTTGGCGGGCGATGCCCTACCAGGAGGGGAGTAGTGTGGCGATCGCCCAGGATGTCACGGAAACCCAATGGTATGGCCATGGAGCCTATCGCAGTGGCGTACAGGCGGCGGTGCATTTGCGGGATCAGGCGATCGCCGCCAGCCGGGTGGGGATTGTGATTGCCGATGCCCGCTTACCGGATATGCCGCTGATCTATGTCAATCCTGCCTTTGAGCAGATGACGGGCTACAGTGCCACGGATGTTTTAGGGTTAAATTGCCGTTTTCTCCAAGGCCCCCAAGGGGATCAGGCTCCCCGTCAGGAGTTACGGGCCGCGATCCGGGAGCAACGCCATTGCACTGTGACGCTGCTCAATTTTCGCAAAGATGGCACGCCCTTTTGGAATGAACTGACTATTTCTCCGGTGTTTGATGATGGGGGGGAATTAACCCATTTTGTCGGGATTCAAGGGGATGTGACGGCGCGAATTCGTTCGGAAAAAGCGCTGTTGGTGGAAAAGAATAAATCGGAACGGTTGCTCTTAAATATTCTGCCCCGACCCATTGCCGAGCAGTTAAAAAGCTTTCAAGGAACCCTTGCGCAACAGTTTGAAAATGTGACGATTTTGTTTGCAGACTTAGTGGAATTTTCCCCCCGTGCGCCTCAATTTAAACCATTAGAATTAATTAGTACGCTCAATCAAATTTTTTCTGAATTTGATCGCCTTGCGGAAATTCACCAAATTGAAAAGATCAAAACCATTGGTGATGCCTATATGGCGGCGGCGGGGTTGCCGATCGCTTCTGAGGATCATGGGGAGGCGATCGCCGCCATGGCTCTGGATATGCAGCAGGTGATTCAGCATTTCCACTGGCCCGATGGCTCCCCGATGCAACTACGTATCGGTATTCATACCGGCTCGGTGGTGGCGGGGGTGATTGGCATTAAAAAGTTTAGCTATGATCTTTGGGGCGATACGGTGAATGTGGCGGCTCGGATGGAATCCCAGGGGGAGGCGGGGAAAATTCAGATCACAGCCGCCACCTATGCCTTGATCACTGCAAGTTTCCACTGTGAGCGGCGGGGTTTGCAAAATATCAAGGGTAAGGGGATGATGGAAACCTATTGGCTCCTAGGGGAAAACCCCGGCCCCCCTAGAATCCGTAGTTGAGGCTGAAGTAAATGCCGTCGTCTTGGAGGTTATTTTGGCGATCGCCCACATCGGGCTGTCCTCACCCTTGAGCCAAGATCAATATTGAGGAAAGGCATTCCCCAATCAAACCAGAGACATAGCGGTTAGCAACTTCCCCTTTGTCCCTTGCTATAATACACCCGTCCCCCTCCCGTCCCCCTCCCTTCCCCTCCCCTATGAAATGGTTCAACACCGCCGGCCCCTGTAAAGCCGATATTCACTATATGCTCCCCCCTACGGTGCGCTTGCCGGACATTAAACCCCTCATCGCCCAAGAAGGCTACTTCGTCATCCATGCCCCCCGCCAAGTGGGCAAAACCACCGCCATGCTCGCCCTCGCCCAAGAACTCACCGCCAGCGGCCAATACACCGCCGTCATGGTTTCCGCTGAAGTGGGCGCAGCCTTCCCCCGTGATATGGGCTTGGCAGAAGGGGCCATCCTTGCCGCCTGGCAACGAGCCTGTGATAGTCGCCTCCCCCCCGAACTCCAACCGCCCCCCTGGCCCGAAGCCAAACCCGGCGCACAAATCGGAGCCGCCCTCAAGGCCTGGGCAAACGCTTCCCCTCGTCCTTTAGTCGTCTTTATTGATGAAATTGATGCCCTCCAAGATGAGGTCTTAATTGGGGTTTTAAGACAGTTACGAGATGGCTACCCTAGTCGCCCCCACCAATTCCCCCAATCCGTTGCCCTCATCGGTTTAAGGGATGTCCGAGATTACAAAGTTGCCTCCGGGGGTAGCGAAAAACTCGGAACCTCTAGCCCTTTTAATATCAAGGTTAAATCGTTTACCCTGCGTAACTTTACCTTTGCAGAATTAACTGTCCTTTATCAACAACATACCGATTTAACGGGACAACAATTTGCCCCCGAACTGTTTAACCATGCCTATGAACTCACCTATGGTCAGCCCTGGTTAGCGAATGCTTTAGCAAAGGTAATGGTTGAAGATTTAGTGCCTGATTTAACGCAACAAATCACCCTCCAACATCTCTATCAAGCCAAAGAAATCCTCATCGAGCGCAATGATACCCATTTAGATAGTTTAGCAGAACGATTACGGGAAACTAGAATTAAACAAATTATGGAGCCGATGTTAGCGGGGGAAGAGTTGGGCAATGTCCCGGTGGAAGATTTAAAGTTTGTGGTGGATTTGGGGTTATGTCGCATTGATCCGGCGGGGGGGTTGGTGATTGCGAATCCCATTTATCGGGAGGTGATGCCTCGAATGTTGGTGTATGTACCCCGTGCAGGGTTGCCGATGATTGCACCCAGTTGGTTAGATGCTGAGGGTAGGTTAATCCCTGAGGCATTGTTAACCGCATTCCTCAAGTTTTGGCGGCAACATGGTCAACCATTGTTAAACAGTACGGCCTACCATGAAATTGCCCCCCATTTGGTGCTGATGGCGTTTCTCCATCGGGTGGTGAATGGGGGAGGAACGTTGGATCGGGAATATGCGATCGGGTCGCGGCGGATGGATCTATGTCTGCGTTATGGAGATGTCACCTTGGGGATTGAATTGAAAGTATGGCGGGATGGACGGCGGGATCCCTTACCGGAGGGTTTGGAACAAATTGATGGGTATTTGGCGGGGTTGGGGTTGGATTGGGGGTGGTTGGTGATTTTCGATCGCCGCTCTGGGTTGCCGGATATTGAGGAGCGGACAACAACGGCAAAGGCAACCACGGGGAATGGCCGTCAGATCACGGTGATTCGGGGTTAGGGGGAGGAGGCTTTAGGGTTTTGGTTTTTGATAAGATTTGGAGATGTTGTTATTAAATTGGTCACATTTTTGGGGGTTTGCTCGTCAGGGCTGGCGGTTTGCTCGCCCCCATACGATTATTGGGACGAGTCTGAGTGTGGTGGCTCTGTGGGCGATCGCCCTTTTCACCACCCCTCACCCCTTCACGCCTCAAACCCTCTTCACCCTCGCCTTGGCTTGGCTGGCCTGTTTAGCGGGCAATGTTTACATTGTTGGCTTAAACCAACTGTTCGATATTGAGATTGACCGGATCAATAAGCCCCATCTCCCCCTCGCTGCTGGGGCGTTTACCCGCCGCCAAGGTCAGAGAATTGTGGCCATTGCCGCCCTCCTGGCCCTTGCCCTTAGCTTGGGGGGACTGTGGCTCTGGTTAACCGTCGCCGTGAGCATGGTCATTGGCACAGCCTATTCAATGCCGCCGATCCGGTTGAAACGGTTTTCTTTCTGGGCAGCGTTTTGTATTTTGACGGTGCGGGGGGGAGTGGTGAATCTAGGGCTATCGCAGCATTTTAGCCAACAGTTTGGTAGCGCGGGGATTCCTGCCGGGCCGGTGTGGATTCTCACCGGGTTTATTCTCCTGTTTAGTATTGCCATTGCCCTGTTTAAGGATATGCCGGATTTGGAGGGCGATCGCCATTACCAGATCCAAACCCTCACCCTCACCCTCGGTAAGCCCGCCGTCTTTGCCCTCTGCTGTACGCTGATTGCCTTTTGCTATGGGGTGATGATCGCTGTGGGCCTCCTTGCCATCCCGGGATTAGATCCCAACATCATGATCCTCGGCCATTTAGTCCTATTTCTGGCTTTAGGGTGGCGTAGTCGTCGGGTGGATTTAGGGAATAAGGGGGCGATCGCCCGCTTCTATCAATTTATCTGGCTCCTCTTTTTTGCGGAATATTTCCTCTTTCCCCTGGCCTGTTGGCGGGCTTTAAACTAGAAAGGATCTCGATCTAGAAGCCCCATGAGTCCCCGTAATCGCGTTGTTTATTCCGAATTTGGCCCCACGGAACCGGAACCAGAAACCCCAGAATTAGACCTGCCCCCCCAACAGCAAAAGTTAACGCTCCAAGTCTCCCGCAAGGGTCGCAAGGGCAAAACCGTCACCGTGATCAGCGGGTTTCAAACCCCGTCGGCCACCTTAGCCCAATTGTTAAAAACCCTGAAAACCGCAGTGGGGGCGGGGGGAACGGTGAAGGAAATGACGCTGGAATTGCAGGGCGATCGCGCCCAACAGGCCACGATCATCCTACGAGGCATGGGTTATAAAATTTAGCCATCCCGTTTATCGGGGCGGAACCATGGCACAAAAGTAGGGGCGAAAAATTTTTCGCCCCCCGTTCCCCATTCCCCCAAATCATAAGCCTTTACCATTTTTTGATATTCTGAGAGCTACCGCCTGCGCCATCAACGCCTATGCCCTCCTCTCAATTTTCCCCTGATCACGATCCATCCATCCCCGATAGCGTAACCCTATTGGATGAGGCAGGGCGATCGCTGGAATGCACCGTTGAGCATACGTTCAATGAGAATGGCACGACCTATTTTTTACTCCTCCCCGTCGATGCGCCAATCACGATCATTGCTTGGGATAGCGATGAAGATGATGCCGATGCCACTTGGGTTGAGGATAACGAAGAAATTGAACAGGTCTTTGGCGATGCGAAAGCGGTGCTAGCAGAGCATAACCTCACCCTCAACTATGCGGCCTATACCCTCACGGTGTCGGGAGAACTCCCCGATGTGGTGGAAGAAGACATTCTTACCTTAGAAGTGGAAACCGAGGAGGACAATGTGGAATCGGAGCAATTCCAATTCCTCACCCACTTCTACCACAATGCTCAGGAATACGAAATTTACACCCCCCTGGCTCCCCTGCTCCTCTTTGCCCGCCGTCTCCCCAATCGGCAAATTGAACTCCTTTCCCTCGAAGATGTCCAAGCCCTTCAACCCCATTTACGGGAATTGTTAATTCAAGAAATTGAACAGGAAGAGGAAGAATGACGGGAGATGAAGATGACCTACACCCTGCCGAAATCCCTGAGTTTTACCGAGTTTCTCGCGAACTATGGGAATGATACTCGCTATGAACTGATTGATGGAGAAATTCGCGATATGGAACCCACAGGCCCCCATGAAGCCGTTGCAGGCAATATTGCGGGTCGGATTTTTCTAGAGATTTTTCGCGAGGATCGCCCTTGGTTCATTCCTAAAAATTGTTTAATTCAACCCTTGGCCGCCGCAGCAACGGCATTGCGGCCGGATGTGGTGGTTTTAGATGGCGATGCCCTGAGCCAAGAACCCCTCTGGCAAACAGAGCCGGTCATTTGCAATGGCAACACGATTAAACTGGTCGCGGAAGTTGTCAGCAGCAATTGGCAAGACGATTATGCCCGTAAAGTGGAGGAGTACGCATTGTTGGCGATTCCGGAATATTGGATTGTTGATTTTCGGGGTTTAGGGGGATTACAGTTTATCGGTAGCCCGAAACAACCGACGGTGACGATTTGCCGGTTGGTGCATGGGGTGTATGAACAACAACTTTATCGCCAGGGGGATCTGCTGATTTCGGGTTTATTTCCCCGGCTGAACCTGAAGCTTGATGATATTATGCCGGCATAGGATCGCGATCGCACCAAGGATTGCAAGGGGTTAATCATGAAAAAGTGGGGGGTTTGGGGAAAACGCGGCTATACATTCTTGGTTTTGCCGGGATTGCTGTTGTTGAGCAGTTGGCAGGGTTATCAATGGTGGCGGTGGGCGGCGGCTCCGGCGGCGGTGGCGGATGCCCAAGGGGTACAGATTGAAATTCCCCGCAATACTTCAACGCGACAAATTGGCACAGATTTGGCGGCGGCGGGGGTGATTCGTTCCGCTTGGGCCTGGAATATTTGGGCGTTTAGATTGGCGATTCAGGATCAAAATGGCAGCTTTAAGGCGGGGCGTTATTTGCTCTCACCAGGGGAGGATTTGGGGGCGATCGCCCAAACCCTCTGGCAAGGGGAAGTCCTCCAACGGAGTTTTACGATCCCGGAAGGCTGGCGGCTCACCCAGATCGCCCAAGCCCTCGAAGCTCAAGGCTATTTCAGCGCGGCGGCCTTCATGACCGCAGCCGAAACCGTCCCCAGCGAGCAATTTCCCTGGCTCGATCCTGAATCCGCCAACCTCGAAGGCTTTCTCTATCCCGATACTTACCAATTGCCCGCCGGAGCCATCACCCCCCAACAGGTCATTCAACTGATGTTAACCCGGTTTGAAGCCAAGGCTTTGCCCCTCTATCAGGCCCTAACAGATCCAGAAAAGCCCAGTTTGCGCGATTGGGTGACGGTGGCGAGTTTGGTGGAAAAAGAGGCCGCTGTGGATCAAGAAAGGGGGATCATTGCCGGGGTTTTCTGGCGCAGACTGGCCCAAGGGATGAAGTTAGAAGCCGATCCCACGGTGGAATATGCCTTAAACCGCCGCCAAACCGCCGATCGCCCCCTCACCTTCACGGAAGTAGCCACTCCCCACCCCTACAATACCTATGTCAACAATGGGCTACCCCCTGGGCCGATCGCTAGTCCGGGGCAAGCGAGCCTAGAAGCAACCCTCAAACCCACCCCGACGGACTATCTCTTTTTTGTCGCCAACTACGATGGAACCCATACCTTTAGCCGCACGTTGGCGGAACATGAGGCGGCGGTGCAGCGGATTCGGGCCCAGCGGGCAGCGAATACGCCTTAGGGCGATAATGGAACCTGGCAATCCAAAACAAGGTAATCATGGCAACAATGCAATGGGATCGATTACTCCGCCCGAGTTTGGTGTTGGGGGGAACGATTCTTGATCTGACTCCGGCGCTGATCGCCCACCATGACCTCAAGGGGTTGATCTTGGATGTGGATGAAACTTTAGTCCCCCTGCGGGAACAAACGGTTTCGGAGCCGGTGGTGGCTTGGGTGGAGTCGATCCGGCCTCAGGTTGCTCTCTGGTTGGTGAGTAATAACCTCAGTCAGTCCCGCATTGGTGGTATTGCTCAATCCTTGAACCTGCCCTATATCTTGGGGGCGCGGAAGCCGTCGCGCCGGAAATTGCGCGAAGCGATCGCGGCGATGGATCTCCCCCCGACTACGGTGGCGATGGTGGGCGATCGCCTCTTTACCGATGCCTTGGCGGGGAATCGCTTGGGGTTATTTACGATTCTCGTTGAACCGATGGTGGATCCGGGGGCGGCGCAGTTCTATCCGATTCGCAATTTTGAGGTGTGGCTCAGTCGCAAGCTTGGTGTGACGCTCCATCATGGGGGCCAGGATTCCGACGCATAGGCAATCTGCTATCGCCCATCATCAGTAGGGGCGAAAAATTTTAAAAAAATTTTAAAAAAATTTTAAATTTTCGCGCCCCTACACCCACCCGTTTTGACAGCCCGATCCCCCTTGCGATTGCAAATTGTGAAGAAAACCTTAAAAAATAAAATATTGTCTGGATTTTCTGGCAATCTCTTTACTCAAGTTGGAAATGAGGTCAGCCGATATAAAGACCTTAACGATACAAGCGAAGATAATTTTGAATGAGCGCTAGCCCTGTGAGCAAAATGCAGAGCTAGCGTTCATTCCTTTGTGGGGTAAGGGTTTACGCCCCTAGCGATGGGATCTAAGCCTGCTGAAAATTCTGAAGGTCTGAGGCAGAATCAATCTGTACAATGCGCTGCCCTGATCGGGTTCCCTTGCCAGCCGTCCGGTTTTCCTTCATAATTCTTAACTTAGCGTTTTGCGGCGATCGCCCATGAAAATGGCTCTGGTTCATGAATGGTTAACACCCCAAGCAACAGGGGGATCAGAGTTGGTGGTGCGGGAAATTTTGCAGACGGTGGAGGCAGACCTCTACGCCCTGATTGATTTTGAATCCCGCAATCCGGAAAGCTACCTCTATGGGCGGGCGATCGGCACGACATTTTTACAACACTTCCCCCAAGCTGCTCGCAAAATTCAACAATATCTGCCCCTCTTTCCCCTCGCCATTGAACAACTCAACCTCAGCGCCTACGAGGTCGTCCTCTCCTCCTCCCACGCCGTCGCCAAGGGCATCCTCACCCATTCCCAACAACTCCACCTCTGCTATTGCCACACGCCGATGCGCTACGCCTGGGATCTCACCTTTGACTATCTCCAGAGCAGTCGCCTTGGTCGCGGCGTTCCCGGCCTCTGCACCCGGCTGATTTTGCATTACCTGCGCCAATGGGATGTCCTCAGTGCCAACCGCGTCGATTACTTCATCGCCAACTCCCACCACACCGCCCAGCGGATTTGGCGCTGCTACCGCCGCCCGGCTGAAGTGATCTATCCCCCCGTTGCCCTAGAGCGATTTCCCTACGAACCCCAAAAGGCAGATTTTTACCTGACGGTCTGCCGGTTAGTGAGTTATAAGCGCGTAAAATTGATCATTGAGGCCTTTAATCAACTTCAACTCCCCTTGATTGTGATTGGCGATGGCCCAGAAATGTTCGCCTTGCGGGCGATCGCCCGCAACAATGTCCAACTGATCGGGAATCAATCTCATGCTGTTGTTGCCACCCACATGGCCCAGGCCAAAGCCTTTGTTTATGCCGCTTGCGAAGATTTCGGCATCGCACCCGTTGAAGCCCAAGCCTGCGGAACCCCCGTGATTGCCTACGGAGCCGGTGGAGCCTTAGAGACGGTGCGGGATATCCGTCAAGACCCCAAAAACGGTACTGGTTTATTATTTCAGCTTCAAAATCCAGCGGCTCTCGTCAGAACCGTTAGAATTTTTGAAGAAATCTGTGGCAAAATTCGACCAGAATCCTGTCATCAGCAGGCCCAAAAGTTTGCCGCGACAGTTTTTCAGCAACGTTACCTCGAGTTTCTGGAGCGTTGCTATGCCGATTGGTCAGCCCAGTCTCTGACGGGGCCGGTCCATCCCTTGTGAGGGGAATGGTTGGATATCGCTGGGGCAACTTAGCGATCGCAATTGTTATGTGGTGTGATGTGAAGGAGTACAATGACCGCCGAAAGCCAATTGGTTTCCGTCAAGTTAATCCGTGGATTAGTGGCTAGAAGCCATCAATCCCTGATGAAAAAAAACCGGGCTCGCTCGCCGCGAGCGATCGCCCGCCCCATCGAAAGCATCGTTGCCAAGCGCATCTTTGATATCATCTTTGCTGCCACAATTTTAATGACCCTTTCCCCCTTGTACCTGATCCTGGCCCTGGCGATCGCCATCACTTCACCCGGGCCGGTGTTCTACAGTCAAGAGCGGATCGGCAAAAATTATCAGCCCTTTCGGTGTATCAAATTTCGCACCATGGTTCACAATGCAGATACCCTGCTCGCGGAGATGGTTTCAAGCTGTCCCCGACTCCAAGAAGAATTTGAATCCGACTACAAGATCCGTCAAGATCCCCGAATTACCCCCATTGGTAAATTTCTGCGGCTCACCAGCTTGGATGAATTGCCGCAATTTTGGAATGTCCTCTGGGGCGATATGAGCGTTGTTGGACCCCGCCCCTTAGTGCCGGAAGAATTGCCCCGCTACGGCCGCTATATGGCCAAAGTGCTAACGATCAAGCCTGGGATTACCGGCCTGTGGCAGGTTTCCGGCCGCAATGATATTCCCTACCATCGCCGCGTGCAAATTGATGTGTACTACGCCGGCCACCACAGTTGGTGGCTGGATTTGTTGATCATTGCCAAAACGATTGGTGTGGTTCTGTTTCCCCGCAACAGTGGCGCTTATTAGGATGTCACCCCTAACCCCACGGTTCTCTCCGCTTCTGGGTACAGATCACACCTGCTCCCTTCGTTTTAACCTAAGGTGATGCCATTGTGGAAATCACTGCCACCGGAACGCTGCTAAGGAATATTCAAGCATGACGCAACTGAAAAAAGCCCTGATTACAGGTATTACAGGTCAAGATGGCTCTTATTTAAGTGAACTGCTTCTTGAAAAAGGTTACGAAGTCCACGGGATTATTCGGCGGACATCGACGTTTAACACCGATCGCATTGATCATATCTATGTTGATCCCCACAGTGAGGGGGCGAAGTTCTTTCTCCATTACGGCGATCTCACCGATGGCACGACCCTACGCCGGATTATCGAGGAGATCGAACCTCAGGAAATTTATAACTTGGGGGCGCAGTCCCATGTGCGGGTGAGTTTTGATGCGCCGGAATATACCGCCGATGCGGTGGGGTTAGGCACATTGCGGATTTTGGAAGCGGTGCGGGATTATCAACATCGCACCGGCAATCAAGTCCGGTTTTACCAAGCCGGTTCCTCAGAAATGTTTGGTAAAGTGCAAGCGGTTCCCCAAACGGAGGCAACCCCCTTTTATCCCCGCAGTCCCTACGCCTGTGCGAAGGTCTATGCCCATTGGCAAACGATCAACTATCGGGAATCCTATGATCTTTTTGCCTGCAATGGCATTTTGTTTAACCATGAGTCGCCGCGACGGGGGGAGACCTTTGTGACGCGGAAGATTACCCGGGCGATCGCCCGTATCCTCGCCGGTCAACAACAGGATCTCTACTTGGGCAATTTAGACTCGAAACGGGATTGGGGCTATGCCAAGGATTATGTCAAGGCCATGTGGTTGATGTTGCAACAGGATCAGCCCGATGATTATGTAATCTCCATGCATGAAACCCATTCGATTCGAGAGTTTCTCAATATTGCCTTTGGTTATGTAAATCTCAATTGGGAAGATTATGTCAAATTTGACCCCCGCTATCTACGGCCCACGGAGGTGGAATTGTTGATTGGGGACTGTACCAAGGCGAAAACCCAGTTAGGTTGGCAGCCTTCTGTCACCTTTGAGGAATTGGTGAAGCTGATGGTGGATGCGGATTTGATGGCTCTGGGGTTAGCATCCCCCGGTGGGGCCACTTCGGAGCAACTTAAGGCGGATATGGCCTATGTGCGCCATACCAGTATGACGGTGGATTAACCACAAACTTAGTAAGGCGTGATCAGGAGGCCCGGTATGATTTCATTGGCAGAGAAGCGCATCCTCGTGACCGGGGGGGCAGGGTTTTTAGGCAAGCAGGTGGTGGCGCAGTTGCAAGCGGCTGGTGCGCCAGGGGAGAAGATTACGGTGGTGCGATCGCGGGATTACAACCTTTGTGATATGGCCGCCTGCCAAGCAGCGGTACAAGATCAGGATATTGTCATTCACCTCGCCGCCCATGTGGGGGGGATTGGTCTCAACCGGGAAAAACCAGCGGAATTGTTCTATGACAACCTAATGATGGGGGCGCAATTGATCCACGCCGCCCATCAAGCCGGGGTGGAAAAGTTTGTCTGTGTGGGGACGATCTGCGCCTATCCGAAATTTACGCCGGTTCCCTTCAAAGAAGATGATTTGTGGAATGGCTACCCGGAGGAAACCAACGCCCCCTACGGTGTGGCAAAAAAGGCGTTATTAGTACAATTGGCGGCCTATCGCCAACAGTATGGTTTGAATGGCATTTATCTCTTGCCGGTGAACCTCTACGGCCCGGAGGATAATTTCAACCCCGCCAGTTCCCACGTTATCCCGGCCTTGATTCATAAAGTCCATGCAGCCCAGCAGCGGGGGGATCAAACCCTACCCGTTTGGGGGGATGGCAGCCCAACGCGGGAGTTTCTCTATTCCACCGATGCGGCCCGGGGTATTGTCATGGCCACTCAAGGTTATGACGAGGCGGAGCCGGTGAACTTGGGGACAGGTTATGAGATTTCGATCCGGGATTTGGTGGAGTTGATCTGTGAGTTGATGGGCTTTACTGGCGAAATTGTTTGGCAAACGGAGCAGCCCAATGGCCAACCCCGCCGTTGCCTCGATACCCAACGGGCGCAAGAAAAGTTTGGTTTTGTGGCCGAGATGGATTTTAAGCAAGGTTTAGAGAATACAATTAATTGGTATCGGCAACAGGTTTAGGGAGAGGGCGATCGCCGATCGCCTTCTGTTCAGGGTTACGGTTAACGATCTGTTTTGGCGATGGTGAAGAGTTTGGTGGCTCTATCGGGGGGAAAATGAAGCGTTCACAGAATCAGATCAATGGATATCGACGCAATGGCTGGCAGGGGGCGATCCGCGATAGCGTACTTATCGCCTCTCTCCTCCTAACCGTCATGATCACAACAACCCCCCTCCCCAGTTGGGGCCAGGGGGCCAACCGCTCAGAGCAACTGGATAATCTCCTCCGGCAAGGGCGGGATTTCGTGGATGCGGGAGATTTTCAGCGGGCCTTGGATATTTACCAAGAAGCCGTCCATATTGACCGCACCAACCCGAAAATTTACTCCGGCATTGGCTATCTCCATACGCTACAGGGCAACTACACCGCAGCAGTACAAGCCTATGAATATGCTTTAATCCTCGACCCGAATAATATCCATTTTCTCTATGCCTTGGCCTTTTCCCAAGCGCAACTGAGCCGCAACAGCGATGCAGAGCAAACCTATCGCCGCGCCCTGCAACACAACCGCAACCACATTGATAGCTATTTAGGCTTAGGGGTAGTGTTGATGCGCCAAGGTCGTCACCGGGAAGCCTATCAGGTCTATCAACAGGCAGCCCAGTTGGATCCGAAAGATGGGGGGGTCTATGGCATGATGGCCACCGCCCTGCTAGAGCAGGATCGTCCCCAGGAGGCGATTAATTTGCTCCAGCAAGCCACCCAACGCCATCCCTATAACGGCAACCTATGGATGCAGTTGGGGATCTTCCTGATTGGCATGACGACGAACCAGGAAGCGGCATTGCAAGCCTTTAACCAGGCTGCCCGCATTGATCCCCGCAACCCGATGGTTCAGGTGCAAATTGGCAACCTCTTGCAGGAGCAGGGCAATATCGAGGAAGCCCAAAATATTTTTTATCGGGCCGTCACCATGGCTCCCGATACTCCCCAGGGGCAATTAGAAATTGGCGATATTCTGTTTCAACGCCGGGCCTATTTACCGGCGATCGTTGCCTATCGTCGCGTTACCCAATTAGCGCCGGAAGATCCTAAGGGCTATCACCGTTTGGGGTTGGCGTTGGAATATCGCGATCGCCGTCCCGAAGCCGTTTCCGCCTGGCAAACCGCCCTCGATCTGTATCAACGGCAGGGCAATCAATTGGGGGCCAAAACCATCGAATCCCTCTTAGGGGGCAACCGTCCTAACGATCCCTTTCGACCCTTTAATTAGCCTGATCGGTGCGTCAGGCCAAACTGTACCGCTAATTTCAAAATCTACTCGCTCTGACGCACCCTACGATTAATTGTTGTAACCGTAGGGTGCGTCGGCGGCTCAATCAGGAAATAAAACCGCCATCACCCAAACCGACGCACCACACTCAGGTGTAGGGTGCATCGGCGGATCAACCGGGGCGCAAAACGGCCATAACCCAAACCGACGCACCCCGATCAACATTATTTCAGCCGTTCCGTAGTAACTGCTGAGACAATATCCACCGTCTCCTCTACCGCAGGCGCAAAGGCCGCCGCTGTTTTGGGCCGGTCAATGCGGAACATCAACACCCCCAACGGCGGTAAACAGAGATCAATGGAATAGGGCTGATTGTGGTAGCCCCATTCTTCCGCCCATTTACCCCCTAAATTCCCCATATTGCTGCCGCCGTACTGGCCCGCATCACTATTGAAAATTTCCGTGTAGAAACCCAGTTCCGGTACACCTACACGGTAATGGCTATGGGGTTGGGGCGTGAAATTACACACCGCCACAATGTAATTATCCGGATCATTGCTGCGACGCAGAAACGACACCACACTATGATTATTGTCGCTACAGTCGATCCATTGGAACCCTTCCTGCTCATAGTCTTTGTCGTAGAGCGCCGGTTCCCGCTGATAGAGGGCATTGAGATCGACAAAGAACTGCTTGAGTTGTTGGTGGGATTGATGTTGGAGTAAATGCCATTCCAGATCCCCCCAGATATTCCACTCACTCCACTGGCCAAACTCCATGCTCATAAACATGGTTTTCTTGCCAGGGTGGGCAAACATATAGGCAAAGAGCGATCGCACGTTAGCAAACTTCTGCCACTCATCCCCCGGCATCTTACCCACCATATTGCTCTTACAATGCACCACCTCATCATGGGAGAGGGCGAGCATATAGTTCTCGCTGTGGTTGTACCACATACTGAACGTAATATTATTTTGATGGAACTGGCGGAACCAAGGATCCATACTGAAATAGTCCAGCATATCGTGCATCCAGCCCATATTCCACTTCAGGTTAAAGCCCAACCCTCCCACATAGGTAGGCCAAGACACCATCGGCCAATCCGTCGATTCCTCCGCAATGGACAACGCCCCCGGATAGTAGCTAAACAGCACACTGTTGAATTGACAAATAAATTCCCGCGCTTCCAAATGTTCATGGCTGCCGTACTCATTGGCCGTCCATTCCCCATCCTTACGGAAATAGTTGCGATAAAGCATCGAAGCCACCGCATCAACGCGAATCCCATCAATGTGGTACTTATCAAACCAAAAGAGAACATTAGAAACGAGGAAGTTGCGCACCTCATTGCGGCCATAGTTAAACACCAACGTTCCCCATTCCTTATGCTCCCCAATGCGCGGATCAGCATATTCGTAAAGGTGGGAGCCATCAAAAAAGGCCAAACCATGGCTATCTTTCGGGAAGTGACCGGGAACCCAATCGACAATCACCCCAATGCCGTTTTCATGGCATTTATCCACAAAGTACATAAAATCTTCTGGGGGGCCATAGCGGGAGGTGGGGGCATAATAACCCGTTACCTGATAACCCCAAGAACCATCGTAGGGATGCTCTGCCACCGGCAAGAGTTCAATGTGGGTATAACCCAATTCCTTCACATAGGGAATGATCCGCTCCGCCATTTCGTAATAGGTGAGATAGCGAGCGCCGGGCTTGTAGTCGTTGGCTTGGACGGCGGGGCCTTCGCCGCTGCAATATTGGGCGGGGTAGTCGATCGCCTCATGGAGCCAAGACCCCATGTGCATTTCATAAACCGAGATCGGCTGTTTTAACTGTTCAGTGTGGCGGCGTTTTTCCAGCCAATCGGCATCATGCCATTCGTATTGATCCAGATTGGAAACAATCGAAGCACTTTGGGGGCGCACTTCTTGATAAAAACCGTAGGGGTCGGATTTTTCGTAAATGTGGCCTTCCCAGTTTTTGACCTCATATTTATATTTGGTGCCGTTGCTCACTTCAGGAATAAATAAATCCCAGGTGCCATTACCCCGTTTGCGCATTTGATGGAGGCGGCCATCCCAGTTATTAAACTCGCCAATAATCGAGACGTTGCGGGCATTGGGAGCCCAAACGGCAAAGTAAACCCCTTGTACGCCGTCGATCTCGAAGACGTGCGCCCCCATTTTTTCATAAATACGGTGGTGGTTGCCTTCGGCAAAGAGGTGAAGATCAAAATCCGTGAGTTGGGGGGAGCGGAAGGCGTAGGGATCATAGATCACCCGTTCATGTTTGCCCTCTTGAATCCGGAGTTGGTAGTTGGCCAGTTCGGGGGTTTCAATTTTGCACTCGAAGAAGTTGGGATGATGCACTGCTTGCATCAGGTGTTCTTTATGGTCGCCGGGACAAACGACCCACACTTTTTCGGCGTTGGGCAGGTAGGCGCGGACAACCCAGCTTTTGACGATGCCGTTTTGTTCGAGGGGATGGGGGCCAAGCACCTCAAAGGGGTCGTGGTGTTGATTCCAAACAATCTTGTTAACTTGTTCTGGGGCAATCATATTGAACTTTTATCGTGGTTGGATAACGAAAGACTGCAAGTGCGATTCCCGGCGGAAGGCGCTCCCGACAACTCCGGTTGGGTTAAGTTTAATATATTTTAATATTTCGCACTTTTGGCCTTTTTCTCAGCTAAGTTTCGTGACGGGTCGCTGAGACTGACTGCTCAAGGGTTGCTTTGGGGGGATGGGCTGCGCCATAGCAGGAGATCCCCCCGGCTGCGCCGGCCCCCTTTTTAAGGGGGCTGAAATGCAAAACCCCCCTTGTTAAGGGGGGCAGGGGGGATCCAGGGCAGGTACTAATCATGGTAATCGTTTCGTTGAGATTTAGCGCCGGCCCCCTTTTTAAGGGGGCTGAAATGCAAACCCCCCCTTAAAAAGGGGGGCAGGGGGGGATCTCCCTCCTGATTGTTAATTACGTCCTAACCACTTTTCGCTGTTGATGCGTTGGAGTGTGTAGAGGACGATGAGGTCGAGGGTGACTTTGCGTTCGTCGATCATGAAGGATTCGAGGGTGCTGGGTTGGCTGCCGTAGGTGGTGGCGGAGAAGCCTTTTTGCCCGGTGAGGCTTTCATCGAACCAGTAGAGGTTAAAGCGGCGATCGCCCTGTTGCCATTGGCCTTCGACTTGCCAGTAGGCGGTGGTATCGGTGCATCCGGTGAGATCAACGGGTTTTTTAACAAAGGCGAGAGCCATGTCCGTTAACCCGGCTTCAGTGAAGGCGGTTTTGAGGCTGGGGAGAAAATCCTGCTCCATGAAGGCGGTGAAGGGTTTGTCCTCTGGGGCGGGGGGCTTTTCCTTTTTGGCTTTGGCGGCGGGGGCTTTGGCTTGATCGGTTTCAGTCATAATGGGGCGATCGCAACGGCAGGATTTCCATCCTATTGTAGGGAAAAACGTTCCCGGTGGATCAGGGGAGGAACTTGAGATCTTAGGGTACTCTGGGGAGACTCTGCTAAATTAATTGGGGTTAGGGGGGGGATTGATGTCGTCTAGACAGGGTGAAGTCCTGACCATCCCCAATGCGCCTCCATCACTGAATCCGTTCTTTTCTTTGGCCTGTGAATCTATGCCCACAAAACTCTATGAAGGGAAAGCAAAAATCCTCTACACCACGGATGATCCCGAGGTGTTGCTGAGTTACTTTAAAGACGATGCTACCGCCTTTAATGCCCAAAAACGGGGCACGATTACCGGCAAAGGAGAGGTCAACTGTACGATTACCGCTGCTCTCCTGGAATATCTTGAGGGCCAAGGCATTCCCACTCATTACCTCGAAACCGTCAGTCCAACAGAAATGCGGGTGCGGGCGGTGCAAATTATCCCCTTAGAGGTGGTGGTGCGCAATGTGGTGGCGGGGAGTTTGGCGCGGCAAACGGGGCTGCCGGTGGGCCAGGTGCTATCGCGGCCCTTGGTGGAGTTTTATTATAAAAATGATGACTTGGGGGATCCCCTCTTGACGGGCGATCGCCTTCAGTTGATGGAACTTGCTACCCCAGAACAAGTCTCAACCCTTCAACACTACGCCCTCCAAATTAATCAGCATTTAACTGCATTCTTTAACCGATGCGGCATCACGCTGGTTGATTTTAAACTGGAGTTCGGCTTAGATGCCCAAAACCAGATCCGCCTAGCGGACGAAATTAGTCCCGATACCTGTCGGCTCTGGGATCAAGGGGAAACCGATCCGGAACGGCGGGTGCTGGACAAAGACCGGTTTCGCCATGACCTCGGTCAAGTGGAAGCGGCCTACGAAACGATCCGAGCGCGAGTGCTTCAGGCGGTCACGTCTGGCGCTGCGGTTTAAACTGTTTCGTTGACTGTATTTTTTATTCGTTGGTGTGTGGACGTGTTCAATCAAACTCATATGCGCCTCTCTCAAGTTGTGTTAACGCTCTTGGCGACCTCCGTCACGGTTCAATCGGCTGCACCAGCCTGGAGCACCGATCTCGATCCGGTCAACCCGATTGCGGCTGCCCCCTCCTGGGACAAAGACGCAAAATCTAGCCCCAAGGGGGTTACTGAACCGGCTTGGCCTGAGATCACCTCAGAAACCCGCTCCCCTTGGGCTCCTAGCAGCGTTGCTGATTTCAATACCACCGCGACGGCGATGCCGCTGGAGGCGTTACCGCCATCCCTGCCCCCCGTTGAACCGGCGTTAACCTCTCCCCCTCAATGGAGGGAGGAGATTATCCTGCCCCCGACGGTGACGAAGGCCGCAGACTTCAGCCTTGCCCAAGGAGAAGCTCCCCTGCCCCAACCGGAGAACCAACCCACGGAAACCACGGAAACCACGGAACCCACCGAACCAATTCGGCAAGCTCAACCCGCCGCCCCTCCCGAAGCTCAAGTTTTAGTTTCAGAGGTGGTGGTGGCAGGTTCTGGCCTGACCCCAGAATTGGAAACCTTGGTTTACAACACAATTACCACCCGTCCGGGTTTGAACACGAGCCGGAGCCAACTGCAAGCGGATGTGAATGCCATCTTTGAAACCGGGTTCTTTAGCAATGTCACCCAAAGCCCTGAAGATACGCCTTTGGGGGTGCGGGTGACGTTTAATGTGGAAGTGAATCCGGTGGTGCGGTCGGTGACGATTCAACGGATTCCGGAGGTGGCGGAGGGCGATCGCCGCATTCCCCAAGCCGTCTTAGATGAGATCTTTGGCAACAGCACCGGCAAAGTCCTCAACCTGCGCGAACTTCAAGCAGGCATCACCCGCGTTAATCAGTGGTATCAAGACAATGGTTATGATCTCGCTCAAGTGGTGGGGAACCCGGAAATTTATGGGGATGGTCGCGTTGTCTTAACGGTGGCTGAAGGGCAAATTGAAGCGATTCGGGTACGGTTTCTCGATGACGAACAGGAAGAAACCGAAGGCCGCACCCGGGAATTCATCATCACCCGCGAAATGCAACTCAAGCCCGGCGGTGTGTTTAGCCGCACCATTGCCCAACAGGATCTGCAACGGATTTTTGGCTTGGGGCTGTTTGAGGATGTGGGGTTATCCTTTGAACCGGGGACTGATCCCTCTCAGGTGATCCTCAATGTCAATGTCCAAGAGTCCAATACCGGCTCTGTGGCTGCTGGGGCGGGGTTCAGTTCCGCCAGTGGCTTCTTTGGCACGTTCAGCTATCAACAGCGGAATTTAGGGGGTAATAACCACACCGTCGGGGGAGAATTGCAAGTAGGGACGCGAGAACTGCTCTTTGATCTCAACTTTACCGACCCTTGGATTGCTGGGGATCCCTACCGCACTTCCTACACTGTCAACGCCTTCCGCCAACGGTCGATTTCCTTGATTTTTGACGAAGGGAATCCGGAGGTGCGGTTGCCCAATGGCGATCGCCCCCGTGTGCTGCGTACCGGCGGCGGCATTGACTTCACCCGTCCCCTCGGTGATCCCTTTGAACGGGCAGAATGGACGTTATCCGCAGGCTTCAGCTATCAAGGCATTTCCCTCCGGGATGGCAACGGTGATCTTAGCCCTAGGGATGCCTTGGGCAACCGGCTCTCCTTCACCGAAAACGGCAAGGATACGCTCATGGGCCTGCGGTTTGGGGCCGTGCGAGATCTCCGCAACAACACCACCGATCCCACCTCCGGCTCCCTCCTCCGTCTCGGCATGGAGCAAACCATTCCCATCGGCTCCGGCAATATCCTCTTTAACCGCCTCCGGGCCAGCTATAGCACCTACTACCCGGTGGATTGGATCAATTTCACCAATGACCCCGATGCCCCCCAAGCCCTCGCCTTTAACCTCCAAGGCGGCACAATTGTCGGGGATTTGCCCCCCTATGAAGCCTTTAGCATCGGGGGAGCCAACTCGGTGCGGGGCTACCGTGAGGGGGATGTGGGCAGTGGTCGCTCCTACTTCCAAGCCACGGCGGAATACCGCTTTCCGATTTTGTCGTTTATCGGGGGGGCGGCCTTTGTGGACTATGCCACGGATCTTGGTACAGGTACGGATGTACCGGGTAATCCGGCCGGAGTGCGCAATAAACCCGGTTCTGGTTTCGGCTATGGCTTGGGCCTGCGGATTCAGTCCCCCTTAGGGCCGATTCGGTTAGATTATGGTTTAAATGACCAAGGGGATAGTCGTCTCCATTTCGGCATTGGTCAGCGGTTCTAGACCCTTTAACCCCAGGGAAGATCACCATGCAACAGTTTACCGGCCCTGCCCAAACCATTGCCCAAGCGGTTACTCGCCAGGGGATTGGGCTACATTCGGGCCAAACGACCACGGTGCGATTGTTACCGGCTTTGCCGGGGCAGGGCCGCTATTTTGTTCGGGTGGATCTCCCCGGTGCGCCGGAAATCGCCGCTGCCCTGGCTCAGGTGGGGGAAACCACTCTTTCGACGGAGTTACGGGCGGGGGAAGCGACGATCCGCACGGTGGAGCATCTCCTCGCCGCCATCGCTACCGCTGGGATTACGGCCCTACGGATTGAGGTGGATGGCCCGGAGATTCCCCTGTTGGATGGTTCGGCTCAGGATTGGGTAGAGGCGATCGCCTCCGTCGGCACACAACCCCTCGATGGCCCTGCCCCCCCGCCGCTGATGATCCAAGAACCGATCACCGTACAACAGGGGGATGCCTTCGTCACCGCCATCCCCGCCTCCACCCTACAACTCTCCTACGGCGTAGATTACCCCTACGCCCCCATCGGCCAACAATGGCACAGTTGGCAACCGGGGCGCGATGACTTTGCCACCACCATCGCCCCGGCCCGCACCTTCGGCTTCGCGGATCAAATTGAACAGTTGCGTAACCTAGGCTTGATCAAAGGGGGAAGCCTTGACAATGCCCTCGTTTGTGACCCAGAGCGGTGGTTAAATCCCCCATTAAGATTTGCAAATGAGCCAGTCCGTCATAAACTTTTAGATCTAGTAGGAGACTTAAGTTTATTGGGAGCTTTCCCCTACGCCCATATCGTGGCGTATAAAGCGAGTCACCACCTTCATATTCAATTTGCTCAGGCCCTTGCCCAAACGCAAAGCAAAGGCGGCTCGTCTACAATCCCGATAGGTATTGGGGTTGCCCATAACGTGCATGCATGATCTTGCGAACCGACTATCACTAAGCCGATGACCATAGTAACTGATCGAACTGAGGCGCAAACTGCTGCGTTAGACCATCCTGACAACCCCACGCCCGCCAATGTTCCGGCTGCTCCGGAAATGGTGATGGGGATTGCTGAAATTCAAGCCATCTTGCCCCATCGTTATCCCTTCGCTTTGGTTGACCGGATTATTCAGTATTTACCCGGAAAACAGGCGGTTGGGATTAAGAACGTGACGATGAACGAGCCGTTTTTCCAGGGGCATTTCCCCGGGCGGCCGATGATGCCGGGGGTGCTGATGGTGGAAGCCATGGCGCAGGTGGGGGGCATTATTCTTAAACAGATGCCGGGGCAGGAAAAAAGCCTCTTTGTCTTTGCTGGGATTGATAAAGTGCGGTTTCGTCGGCCGGTGGTGCCGGGCGATCGCCTCGTCATGACGGTGGAACTCTTGCGCTTTCGATCCGGTCGGTTTGGCAAAATGCAGGGCCGCGCTGAAGTCGATGGTGAGCTTGCTGTTGAAGGTGAAATGCTGTTCTCCTTGGTGGAATGAATCTTGCCGGAGCTATTTCCTTGAAACCCTTAATTCACCCCACAGCGGTTATTGACCCGGACGCTCGCCTTCATCCCACTGTCACCGTGGGCCCCTATACCGTTATTGGGGCCGGTGTAACCGTGGGGGCAGAGACAACGATCGGGGCCCATGTGGTGATTGAGGGGCCCACCGAAATTGGTGTGGGCAACCACATTTTTCCCGGTTCGGCCATTGGCTTAGAACCCCAAGACCTGAAATATCAGGGGGGGAAAAGCCGGGTGCGGATTGGTGACTATAACCGCATTCGGGAATATGTGACGATTAACCGCGCTACGAATGATGGGGAAGAAACGGTCATTGGTGATCATAATCTGCTGATGGCCTATGTCCATGTGGCCCATAATTGCATCCTCTCGGACAATATTGTGATTGCCAATGGGGTGGCTTTGGCGGGTCATGTGGAGTTGGAGTCACGGGTGGTGATTGGTGGCATTTTGGGGATTCATCAATTTGTCCATGTGGGGAAAATGGCAATGTTGGGGGGGATGAGTCGGATTGACCGGGATGTCCCCCCTTATATGTTGGTGGAGGGGAATCCGGCGCGGGTGCGATCGCTCAATCTCGTCGGCCTCCGTCGGGCGGGCCTGAATCCAGAGGAATTGGCACTTTTGAAAAAAGCTTTTCGCCTCCTCTATCGTTCCGATGTCCAGCTTACCCAAGCGGTTCAACAATTGGAAACCCTCAGTGATGATCCCCATTTAGCCCATTTGCACCGCTTTTTACTGGCCTCCTTTGGGGAAAAACGCCGGGGTTTGATTCCTGGTCATCGCTAGGGCTTTAGTGAGTAGTGAGTAGTGAGGGAAAACAGTAAACTCCTCTTTTCTCTCTCCTCTTTTCTCTCTTCATTGGTAACGTTTAATTTTGTAAATTCATGCGAATTTTTATCAGTACCGGGGAAGTCTCTGGGGATTTGCAGGGGGCGCTGTTGGCTTCTGCTTTGACCCGTCAGGCTCAAAAACAGGGTTTGGATTTGACCATGGTGGGGTTGGGGGGCGATCGCATGGCTGCCGCTGGTGTGGATTTGGTGGCCCATACGACGGCGATTTCGGGGTTTGGCATTTTGGAATCGTTGCCGGTGGTGTTACCGGCGGTGCAGGCGCGGCGCAAGGCGGAGCAGGACATTCAGGACTATCCCCCGGATCTGCTGATCTTGATCGATTATGAAGGGTTTAATTCGGGGCTGGGGGCTTACTGTAAACGCTTGTTTCCGCAAACGCCGGTGGTCTATTACATTGCGCCGCAACTTTGGGTGTGGAATCCTTTTCCGGGGAAGGCGGAAATATTGGTGCAGTTGTGCGATCGCATTTTTGCGATTTTCCCTGAAGAAGCTCGCTATTTTGCTGATTTGGGAGCAAAAGTGACTTGGGTGGGGCATCCCCTTCTGGATCGGATGACCACTGCCCCCAGTCGTGCCGTTGCCCGTGAACGGTTGGGGATTCCTGCTGAACAAACGGCGATCGCCCTTGTCCCGGCTTCCCGCCCTCAGGAAATTAAAACCCTCTGGCCGATCATTGCTGCTGCTGCTCAGGGGATCCAAGCGACTCAACCGGGGGTAAAGTTTTGGATTCCGGTTTCTGTGCCTGCTTTTCGCCCGGCCTTGGAGGGGGCGATCGCCCAATACGGTTTAAAGGCGGAAATTGTCGAGGGCAATTCCCTGGATATTTTGGCGGCGGCGGATCTGGCGATTACTAAATCCGGCACAGTTTCCCTCGAATTGGCGCTGTTAAATATTCCTCAAGTGGTGGTCTATCGCATGACCTGGCTGACGATGTGGGTGGCCCGCAGGTTCTTTAACTTCAATTTGCCCTACGTCAGCCCGGCGAATCTGTTGCTGATGGAGAATATCGTGCCGGAATTGATCCAGGAAAATGCCACACCGAGCAAAATGATTGCGGAAAGCCTTGCCCTGCTTAATCAACCCCAGCGGCGGGAGCAGATGCGACGGGATTATGCCCGAATGCGATTGCAAATGGGAGAATTGGGGGTGTGCGATCGCACCGCTGCCGGTATTTTAGACTTGATCCCTCTGCCCATAAAGAGGGGCGAGGGATTTTTCGCCCCGACAGATTCTTCGCACTTCCCACTTGGCCTATGACTGCCCCTACAAATCGGCTCACCTCCCTAGATGTCTTTCGGGGAGGGGCGATCGCCATGATGATCCTCGTCAACACTCCCGGCAGTTGGAGCCATGTCTATCCCCCCCTCCTTCATGCAGAATGGCACGGCTTCACGCCCACGGATCTCGTTTTTCCCGCCTTCCTCTGGATTGCGGGGGTAGCCATGGCCTTTTCCTTGCACAAATATCAGGAAGGAGCAACCCTGAACGGGGCCGTTTATCTGCGCCTTGCCCGCCGTTGCGCCCTCCTGTTTCTGATCGGTTTAGGGCTGAATAGCCTCAGCCTCATCCTGCGCAATTGGCCCAGCCCCGATTTTGCCAATTTACGGATTTTCGGCGTGTTGCAACGGATCAGCCTCGCCTACCTTGGCGGCTCCCTCCTTGTCCTCCACCTCAAACGCCGCTGGCTCTGGCTCACCGCTGGGGGGATCTTACTCCTCTATTGGGGGTTGCTCACCCTCGTTCCCGTGCCGGGGTTTGGCAGTGGCGATCTTTCCCTAGAGGGCAACCTCGTTGGCTATCTCGATCGCACCCTCCTCCCCCCCACCCACCTCTACACCCCTGACTTTGACCCGGAGGGATTGCTCAGTACCGTTCCGGCGATGGTGACGCTTTTGGGGGGGTATTTCACGGGGGACTGGCTGCGGGATCAACCCCGCAGTTCTCGCACCAGTTCAGCCCTGGCGATGTTTGGGTTAATAGCGGTGATTTTAGGAGGATTGTGGGGGCTGTTGTTCCCGATTAATAAGGCACTGTGGACGAGTTCCTATGTACTTTATAGTGGCGGCTGGTCGTTGTTGCTCTTTGCGGGTTGCTATGAACTGATCGAGGTACGGGGGTGGCAACGGTGGAGTTTTCCCCTGCGGGTGATGGGGTTAAATGCGATCGCGCTGTTTGTTGGTTCGGGGATTGTGGTGCGGTTGATGAACTTCATTAAAATCGGCAGCGGCGAGGAAGCCCCTAGTTTGTACCGTTGGTTGTATGAAAACCTGTTTGCCCGTTGGGCAGGGCTGTTGAATGGCTCGCTGTTGTTTGCGATCGCCAATATTCTCCTCTGGTTTGTCATCCTCTACGGCTGCTATCGTCGGGGTTGGTTTCTTAAACTTTAAAGGGGGGCGCAAGATTTATAGAGGGGCGAAAGATTTTTCGCCCCTACAGCATTCTCAACCCTCTTCCGTCGCCAAAACATAACCCGTGTAACCTTCGACAAAATCACAAACCGCCTGATAATCCGGGCCATTACTTTGAGGCGTGAGAATCACCGGCAACCCCGCATCCGGTAGCCAAAACGTCACCTTTCGCCCTGGGCCATAGCAAAAACTACTCACCCGCGCTAGGTTGACCACATAGGTACTCCGGTCGTAGTTAAGCTTAAACCACTGTTGCGGCTCACTGGTGTTTAACAGGTGTTCCGTATAGGCAGCAATGCGGGCATAGGTGTCGGGATTGCTGGCCTGGGTCAGCACGATTGGAATCGCAGAATTGGGCAACCAAAAACTGAGCCGGCCATTGCGTCCATGGATAAACGCCGTGATTTGTTCGAGATCTACCAGATAAATCTGCCGATGTTCAGGAATTTTGACCCAATCTGCCACCGTTTTAAACTCCTAGGGATTTGATAATTCCACCGCTGGTTCTGTTGCTTTGGGTAGCCCGTAGCTGGTTTTAGCGGTTCCTGGGGTGGCGCGATCGAGGGCTGCCTGGATCACACCCCGAAAGAGGGGATGGGGACGACTGGGACGGGAGCTAAATTCGGGGTGAAATTGAGTGGCGACAAAAAATGGATGGTTGGGGTATTCAATCATTTCCACCAGACGACTATCGGGGGATGTGCCGCTGATCACATAGCCGGTTTCTAAAAACAGGTTGCGATAGGCGTTATTAAATTCGTAGCGGTGGCGGTGACGTTCGTAGATCACCTCTTGGCCATAAAGGCGGGCGGCGATCGTGTTGGGGGCGACGCGGCAGGGATAGAGGCCGAGGCGCATTGTTCCCCCTAGATCTACTACGTCCTGTTGTTCCGGGAGGAGGTTAATCACGGGGTTATGGGTGGTTTCATCAAATTCGGCGCTGTTAGCTCCTTCGAGGTGGGCAATATGCCGCCCCCAGTCGATGATGGCGCATTGCATCCCTAGGCAGAGGCCGAGGAAGGGAATTTGTTGCTCACGGGCGTATTGAATCGCCTGCACTTTGCCATCGACCCCCCGAATGCCAAACCCACCGGGAACGATGAGGGCATGGACATCGCGAAGATAATGGGCGGCTCCTTGGGCTTCGATGTCTTCGGCACTGATCCAGCGGATTTTGACGGCACTTTCGGCGGCGATCGCCGCATGGCCCAAGGCCTCCACCACCGATAAATAAGCATCGCTGAGTTTGACATATTTCCCCACCAACGCCACCTCTAAATGATGGGTGGGGGCTTGCATCCGCTCAACGAGGATTTGCCATTGTTTTAAATCCGGCTCCCGCTGTTCCATGTGGAGGAGATCTAAACTTTGGCGGGCGAGGCCCTCCCGCTCTAAAATTAACGGCACTTCATAGATACTGCTGGCATCAGCGGCGGTAATCACCGATTCCACCGGCACATCACAAAATTCGGAAATCTTTTCTTTCATTGTCCGCTCAATGGGTCGTTCGGTGCGGCAAACGAGGATGTCCGGCTGAATGCCGATGGAGCGGAGTTCTTTAACGGAGTGTTGCGTGGGCTTGGTTTTCATTTCCCCAGCGGCGGCAATCCAGGGTAGGAGCGTGACGTGCATATAGATGACATTTTTGCGGCCCACGTCTTTACGGAACTGGCGAATCGCCTCTAGGAAAGGCTGGGATTCAATATCCCCCACTGTGCCGCCAATTTCCGTAATCACCACATCAGAATGGGTGTTTTTTTCCACCCGCCGGATGCGTTCTTTAATTTCGTTGGTGATATGGGGGATGACCTGCACCGTACCGCCGTGGTAGTCTCCTCGCCGTTCTTTGTTTAAAACCGATTGAAAAACAGAGCCTTGGGTGACGCTGTTAAAGCGGGACATGGAGGTATCGGTAAACCGTTCATAATGGCCGAGGTCTAAATCCGTTTCGGCTCCATCTTCAGTGACAAAAACTTCCCCATGCTGAAAGGGACTCATCGTGCCAGGATCGACGTTGATATAGGGGTCGAGCTTGAGAATGGAAACGGAATAGTGGCGAGATTTGAGCAGACGGCCTAAGCTCGCTGCCACAATGCCTTTACCAATGCTGGAGACCACACCTCCGGTGACAAATACGAATTTAGACATAAAAATTGGGCGATGTTAGCGTGATCGGTTTAGCAGTAGGCAGTGGGAAGTGGGAAGTGGGAAGTAGGCAGTGGGAAGTGGGAAGTGGGGGAGAACGTTAAACTTCTCTATTCTCTCTCCTCTTTGCTCTATCCTCTTTCCTCCCGTTAGGGATCTTGTCCATTGTGCCATAGTGGGTTCTTTCCCCTGTGGGAGGCTTAACGCAGACAGCGGATTGCCTCAAGGAGGCCCTTGGCTTTGTTGAGGGTTTCTTGATATTCCGATTCAGGGACGGAATCGGCGACGAGACCCGCACCGGCCTGGACGGCGACGAGGTGCTGATCGATCCCTTGGGGCCGCACGACCATGGTACGAATGGCGATCGCACTATTTAACTGGCCCTCAAAATCGTAGTAACCATAAACGCCAGAATAGGGGCCGCGCCGTTCTGGTTCCAGTTCGTGGATGATTTCCATGGCGCGAATTTTGGGCGCACCGCTGACGGTTCCGGCGGGAAAGGTGGCTTTGAGCAAATCCCAGGCGGTTTGATCTTCTGCCAATTCCCCCACCACATTGCTAACAATGTGCATGACATGGGAATACCGCTCAATCACCATCAACTCGTTCACCTGTACCGTCCCCCACCGACAAACCCGGCCCAAGTCATTACGACCTAAATCCACGAGCATGACGTGCTCGGCAATTTCTTTGGGATCTGCAAGCAAATCCTGCTCTAGGGCCAGATCCTCCTGATGGGTTTTGCCTCTGCGCCTCGTTCCGGCGATGGGTCGAACGATCGCCTGGGTCGTGCCATTGGGGGCTTTTTCGGCCTTGACCATCACCTCGGGGCTAGAGCCGATAATTTGCCAATCATCAAACTGGAAATAGGCCATGTAGGGGGAAGGGTTGACCAAACGGAGGGAGCGGTAGAGGTTGAAGGGTTCGCCGTGGTAGGGGGTTTGGAGCCGTTGGGAGAGGACGACTTGAAAGATATCTCCGGCGTGGATGTAGTTTTTAGCGGTTTCGACGTTGGCGCAGAATTGTTCGGGGGTGGTGTTGCTGGTGTAGGGGAGTTCGGGGCTGTTGGTGTTGGCGAGTTCGATCGCCCTGGCTTCGATGGGGAGGGGCAATTGCAGTTTTAAAACCAGTTTGGTGATGCGATCGCAGGCGGCTTGATAGGCTTCCTCTAGGTTGACCTCAGGATCCCGGAGATCAGCATAGGCGATCGCCCAAATCTTCCGCTTCACCTGGTCAAAAATAATCAAATTATCCACCTGCATCCAGACCCCATCGGGGAGATCCTCCGGTTGAGGGGGATGGATGGGAACACGGGGTTCAATCCAATGAATTAGCTCATAACCCCAAAACCCAAACAACCCACCAATACCGGGAGGCAGTTCCGGCAGCGTCACCGGTTGGTAGGGGGCGAGGCATTGGGTGAGGATATCAAAGGGGTTGCCTTGGTAGTTCTGGATCGTGCCATCGCGATGGGTTTGGCGGGTTTGTTCCCCTTGGGTGGCAAGCACCCAAACGGGATCGCAGCCCAAAAAGCTATAGCGGCCAATGGTTTCCCCCCCTTCCACAGATTCCAGCAGAAAACTATAGGGCTGGCCCCCACAGACCTTATACCAAGCAGAGACCGGCGTTTCGAGATCCGCCACCCATTCCTGATAGACGGGAATAAAGTTGCCCCGCTGGGCCAGAGCTTGAAATTCAGACAGTTCAGGAAAGATCATTGTCGCCAGAAAGGAGGGGAAAACGCACAAAATGCCTCTTTCAAGTGTAAAACACGAAGGAGAGAATCCCTTGTTTTTCCCCTAGTCCCTCACCCTCAATGCCCCTTAGGGTTCTCCCCCACTCATAAAAAATATAGCGGTAAGCGGGAAACTCAGCGGCTTGAGTCCTGAGAGGAAAGCGACTCGGCGAATTTATCTCTGTCAGCAGAATCTCAGTGTCTTTAGACCTGAGAGTGTCAAGATCCCGACATTCCTCAATTAATGGTGCGTCAGTCGTGACGCTACTCTTTGAGATCCTGGGTTATCACTCTGACGCACCCTACGAATTGTAGTGTCTGACGCACCGTTCACTAGCATCATTGGTCTTAACCTGCTGATCTGGAATCTGGTAGGCGTAGGGGCGAAAAATTTTTCGCCCCTCCTAAGCGGGATAGATCCGGAGGCGGCGGTTGGGTTCTTCGCCAAAACTGTCGGATTGGAGGCGGTAATGCTCGACTAATTCGTGTTGCATTTTGCGCACTTTGGAGGAACGGGGCAGTAATTCCACCGGCTGCCCCTTGGGGATGACGATCTGCTCGACAGCAAGCCGCGCCTCTTCGAGGGCTTCCAATTCATCATCACTGCCATTGTGACTAAACAGGCGCAGATCCATCGCTTCCGGTGAATCGTAATCATCCATATCGAGCATTCGCCGCAATGCTTTGGTGATTTGGGATAAGGTGCTGGCCTTGACCACATGAATCGGCACTTGGCGGGCCTTGGCAATTTGGCGCAATTTCGTATGGTTTTTGACCTGCGATCGCAGAGCCAGCACCACATCCGCCCCGGTCATATCCCGCGTAATCACCACCGGCACATTGAGGCGCTCAATGGCTTCTTCTAATTGCGATCGCCCAATCCCATAGGAATAGACATAAACGGGAAATTCCTCGCCATTGGGGCCGGGAAACCGCTCTTTTTCAACAAACTCCTCCTCAAAATCGAGGGACTGCTCCAGGAGTTGATCAAAGGCCGTTGTGGGTGCAGTGGGAACCGGCTGCATTCGCCCCGAAGAACGCCAGCCCTGGAGTTGAATGGGGGGATTAACCGGCGTTTTGGGCCGTTTCGGTTGGGGAACGACGGCGGCCTGAACAATTTCCACCTCCCCTTCACCGTTGACCATCCGCACCTCCGGCACAGGTTCCAAGCCCCGCAACCGTTGATCGACCGTCGTCGCCACATCGGTATGAATCGCCCACCGTTGCCGCTCCCACATTTCCACGGCAATTTCAAACGTGGGGGGCGCTTTCCGCTCTAGGACGGTTTTTTGTGAACCGCGACGGCGGGCCTCATCATCCCCCAACGTGACCGCCTGAATGCCGCCGATTAAATCGGAAAGGGTGGGATTTTTAATCAGGTTTTCGATCTGGTTGCCGTGGGCTGTCCCCACCAACTGCACGCCCCGCTCGGCAATGGTACGGGCCGCCAAGGCCTCCAATTCCGTGCCGATTTCATCGATCACGATCACCTCCGGCGTATGGTTTTCCACCGCCTCAATCATTACCTGATGCTGTAATTCCGGGTGAGCCACCTGCATCCGCCGCGCCCGACCAATAGCAGGGTGAGGAATATCGCCATCCCCGGCAATTTCGTTGGAGGTGTCGATAATCACCACCCGTTTTTGCAGATCATCGGCGAGAACCCGCGTGATTTCCCGGAGGGCGGTGGTTTTGCCCACTCCAGGCCGTCCTAGCAATAGGATCGATTGCCCCGTTTCCACCAGATCATGAATCAAGCCAATCGTGCCAAATACCGCCCGTCCGACCCGGCAGGTGAGGCCGATGATCTCCCCTTGGCGGTTGCGGATCGCGCTGATCCGGTGCAATGTGCGCTCAATCCCGGCGCGGTTATCGCCACTGAAGAGGCCGACATTCTGGACGCTATAGGCTAAATCTTCGCGGGTGATGGGGCGATCGCTCAAAAACTGCGCCCCAGTGGGAAAGCGAGCTTCCGGGCAGCGGCCTAAATCCATCACCACCTCAATCATCGTGTCCTTTTCGGGATGTTGGGCGATCGCCTCCCCCAGTTGGGGCGGGAAAATTTGTAACAGTTGATCCAAGTTATCGGTAATTTCCGTGCGGGTAGTGGCGGGCAGGGCTGCCGATTGAGGCAGATTTGAGGCAGGTAAGGGGGTTAAAGACACGATGGGTTATAGGGGTGAACGATCACGAAACAAAGGACTGATCCGGGTTGGAGCCAAGGGCAGGGCTAGCGCGGGAGGATTGACCCACCTTGAGGGGGCGGATTAAGGTGACGGCTTGGGCGATGGCGGCCCGGAGCAGATGGGGATGGGCTTCGAGGTGGGGGGGCGATGGGTACGCTAACGCCGATGGGTACGCTAAAGCAGATCGCTCCATCACCGCCCCTAGGGGAGCAGCAAGCAACCGCCGCGCATAGCTGCCGTAACCTACCCCCGCAATGGGAGAGGGATTCCCCGACAGCAGCCCCAATTGTTGCAACTTTGGCACGGTTGCCCCATTGGTTCCCCCCGCCAATTGAATAAAGCCGGGCAAGTTTGCCCCTAGGACTTTTTGGGCTAAGGCAATGGCGGCGTGGGTTGTCCCCTTGCCAATGTCGCCACTCATGGGGCGGCCATCGGTTTGCCAGAGGAGGGGACAGGGGAGGGGGTCTAAAATTTGGGTGAGGGTTTTCAGGTAAGGGATTAAATCCGGGTGATCGGGAAAACTGATCGCCAGGAGTTGGAGGCGATCGCTCCAAGGCTGAATCGCCCGCCATAGTCGCCTAAACCCTTCCTCATTGCCGCAATGGGTATGAATTTCTAGGGCATCAATCCCGGCGGCAAACAGTTGCGGAACCACCAATTCCGGCGCAGAAACATAGGCCCGTTCCTCGATATACCCGAAAGGGCAAACCGGCAGGCAACGGCCGCAACCATAGCAACGGGCATCAATGACTCCCGTTGCGGAGCTGGTGGGAATGGCTGCTGTTGGGCAGACCTGAGCGCAGGGACGAGGGCAGTCCGGCGGGCAACGGCGGGGATCAAATTCGGCTTTGCGAAAATGGGGGTCAACGCCATCGTTAAGGCTGGCCATCAGTAAAGGTGCAGCGGTTGGCTCTAACTGACTGGCCACCACTAACCCCTCACGGGCAACGGCAATCACCGCCGGATCAGCGGCCACATCAATACAATCCGCACCGGCTAAACTGTAGGCAAGGGTTAAGTTGCGGATCGTGGGCAAGTCTTGGAAACTTGCACCACAGATCAGCTTGAACCAATGCCCAGAGGTTAAGGAATGCAAAGGCGAATGGGGTTGAATCACACTCTTATGCTAAAGGTTTCGTTGCCAAAATTGTTACTTTTTTTTGGTCATCATGTTGCCCTGCTATATCTGGGGGGATGGGGGGAGGAATCACGCTTGAGTTAGGGTCATGGTGGCGGGGTGTAGGATGTAACACTTTTGTAGTATAGCGAGTTTTGGAAAAAGGCGATCGCCTCTGCCACGCCATCCAGAGCCAAGGGGCGACGACGGCTTTCCCCCTAGTGGCAATTTGGAGAATCGTTGTACACTGGGGTGAAACATTCAAGATTTCTGCGGCCATCGCCCATCGCTGCTTGGGGCGATCGCCACGCTCCAACCCATCCCGCCTTGCCCATCCCCCTAACTTGCTTATGACTCTTGCTGTTGCATCCCCCGACTTGAATCTTGACCATCTCAACGCCCAATTTGAACGGGCCACCGCCGCCGATCTGATCACATGGAGTCATCAAACCTTTGGCAGTGGCCTGGTGATGAGTACCAGTTTTGGCATTCAAGCAGCGGTGATGCTTCACCTCATTACCCGGATTATTCCCAATATTCCGGTGATTTGGATTGATACCGGCTACCTCCCGGCGGAAACCTACCGCTTTGCCGATGAACTGACCCAACGCCTCAATCTCAACCTCAAGGTTTATCAATCCAACCTTTCCCCCGCTCGGATGGAAGCCCTTTACGGCAAGCTCTGGGAAAAGAAAACCGTTGAAGCCCTCAACCAATATGATCAACTGCGCAAAGTGGAGCCGATGCAGCGGGCATTGCGGGAACTCAAGGCGACGGCTTGGTTAGCGGGTTTGCGCAGTGATCAAACCCAGCACCGCCGTACCTTGGGCTTTGTCAATCGCCAAGGGGATCTTTATAAAATTCTCCCGATCCTCACCTGGAACGCCAAGGATATCTACGCCTATCTCACCCGCCATAACCTCCCCTATCACCCCTTTTTTGATCTCGGCTATACCACCGTGGGGGATTGGCATTCCAGCCGTCCCCTGATGGCGGATGATGACCATGAACGGGATACGCGCTTCCATGGAGTGAAGCAGGAATGCGGCCTACATCTGCCCCAAACCCCTGGCGAGGCGGATAGTTTAGATTCCAGTGCGCTCTAGGGGATGGTTGCGGGGTTAATTGTGATTTGTGGCCCGACGGCAACGGGTAAGTCTCGCTTGGCTCTGGATTTAGCGACGTGGTTAAACACGATCATTTTGAGTGCGGATTCCCGGCAGGTTTATCGGGAGTTAAATATTGGCACGGCGAAACCGACGGCGGCGGAGTTGGCGGCGGTTCCCCACCATCTCATTGATATTTGCGAACCCACAGAAACCTTAACGTTGGCGGATTACCAAAGCCGGGCCCAAGGGATTTTGGCCCAACGGGAGGATCTGCCCTTACTGGTGGGGGGGACGGGGTTGTATATCAAGGCGATCGCCCAAGGTTTGAAAATTCCCCGTGTTCCCCCTCAGCCGGAACTGCGGGGGCAACTGCTGGCCTTGGGCCAAGGGCATTGTTATCCGATGTTGCAACAGGTTGACCCGGTGGCTAGCCGTAAAATTCACCCCAACGACAGCACCCGCACGATCCGCGCCTTAGAAGTGTTTTATGTGACGGGGCGGCCCATTTCTGAGCAACAGGGGGAAGCGCCGCCCCCCTATCCGGTGTTGTATGTGGGATTGGATGGCGATCGCCTCAAGGCCCGCATTGCCGAGCGGGTGGAAGCGATGATCGCGGCGGGGTTGGTGGCAGAGGTGCAAGGGTTGGGCGATCGCTACGGGTATGATTTGCCCCTGTTGAAAACCTTGGGTTATGGGGAAATTTGCCAATATTTGCAAGGGGCGATCGCCCTCGAAACTGCCCAGGATCTGATCATCCGCAATACCGCCCAATTTGCCAAACGCCAACGCACTTGGTTCCGGGCTAACCCCGAGATCCATTGGTTTGAGATGGAAGCGGCGGATTTAACGGCGCGGGTATGGGAAAGGGTGGCGGAATGGCGATCGCTCCCCCCCTAATTTCCACCCTCCCACCATTTCCCATGGCGCTGCCTTCTGAGGCAACCGATAACTAGAAAGTGTCTGTAAAGAAAAGATTAAACAGCAAGGCGTTTGAGCATTAAAGAGGTCATGGCTTGATAGACGAAACACTCACTCATTTGGGGAAGGCGCTCATAGTCTTTACTTAAACGGCGATGCTTACCCAACCAGGCAAAAGTCCGTTCCACAACCCAGCGTTTAGGCAGAACAGCAAAACCCGGTTCAGTCCGTTCAACGACTTCCAATTCGACTGAACAGCCATCCGCCACGGCCTTGGTCTGCCCAGATATGCTCCAAGGTTGGTTCGTTCAAATGGGCATCTGCAACCACCATACGGGCTGAGGGGCTATCGGCGAAATTCGCTGCATGAACAATCACCGTGATGATCAAACCCAAGGTATCAACCATGATGTGACGTTTGCGCCCATTGACTTTTTTGCCACCGTCGTAGCCCCTATCACTGCCTCCGATATCGGTGGTTTTCACCGATTGGCTATCGATGAGTCCTCCCGTTGCTGTTTTGGAGCGACCTTCTTTCTCACTCTCTCCCTCAACTCATCGTGGATCTTTTGCCATATGCCTTTCTTTTCCCACTTCCGCCAATACCCATAGACGGTTTTCGGCGGTGGAAAGTCATTGGGGAGCAACTCCCACGCACATCCCGTGCGCGTGAGATACCGAATCGCGTTGTACACTCCTCGCAAATCCACGGTTCTCCTTCTCCCACGACCTGTTTCGGACTTGGCTGCGGGAAGTAAGGGTTTGATGATTTCCCATTCTGCGTCGCTCACATCGCTGGGGTATCCTTGTCTAGGCATTTTCTTCTCTTGCGTTCTTTACCCCCTTTTTCCATCTTTTGAGGCTTTATACCCCCTCTTCTTTATCTTTTCTTCACAGATACCCTCTAGCGATTAACGGGCAAATTTTTGGGTTAATTGAGGTGAAATTGGAATGACAATTCTTAAGTAAGGTTTCTTTTTTGATGAGGGCGATCGCCCCTATAATGGCATCATTCCTGAGTTGTAGGCCTGGAGAAACCCCATGAAGCGCGTCGCCCTTGTTGTTGGTATTAACCGCTATCCCGATTTGTTGGATAATCAGGATAAGGCTCAACACCTGACCACTGCTGCAACGGAAGCGGATCAACTGGCGAACCGGCTACGGGATAGCGGGGGTTTTGAGGTCTATCGGCTGCCACAGGTGGAGGGTGAGCAACGGATTAATCCCCAAGGGCAGGTTAGTAAAAAGGAATTGGGAGAGGCGATTTTCCGGTTATTCCTGCCGGAGACGGGGGAGGTTCCGGAAACGGCTTTATTGTATTTTGCGGGTCATGGTTGGCAGGATGTTGTAGAGGGGCAGAGTCAGGGGTATTTGATGACCAGTGATTCCTGTCCAGAGGTGGGCGATCGCGGTTTACCGCTGCAATGGTTGCGCAAGGTGTTAGAGAAGAGCCAGGTGCGGCAACAGCTTGTCTGGTTGGATTGTTGCCACAGTGGGGCGTTGTTTAATTTTGCGGATCAGGATTTGCTGACCTTTTTTGAGAAGGAGCAGGATCGTTGTTTCATGGCGGCTTCGCGGGAGTTTGAGCCGTCGGTGAGTGGTGTGTTTACGCCCAAGTTATTGGATGGTTTAGATCCGAGCAATCAGCCGGATGGGGTAGTGAGTAATGTCAGTTTAGGGGCATTTTTAGCGGAGGCGATGAAGGATGCCCCCCATCATCCGATGATTCGCAATCCGGGGGGGGAAATTCTCCTGACGACGCAGCAGGGAGTGAGGGATCATGTTTGCCCCTATAAGGGGTTGGCTTATTTTGATTTTCGGGGGGATGATCCGCAGTATTTCTTTGGGCGAACGGCGTTAACGAATGAGTTGGTGCGACGGGTGGAGGTTGGCTCGTTTTTGGCGGTGTTGGGGATGTCGGGGAGTGGTAAGTCTTCGGTGGTGCGGGCGGGGTTGTTGCATCGGTTGGCGGCCCAGGGGCGACGGTGGACGATTTACGCGCCGTTTACGCCGGGGGATCATCCCCTCAATAGTTTGCGGCAGGCGGTGGGGGTGGAGTTGGAGCAGTTGGAAGGGGTGATGCGGGCGGCGGCGACGGAGCGGGCGATCGTTGTGATTGATCAGTTTGAGGAGGTGTTTACGCTGTGTCGGGATGAGGGGGAGCGGCAAGGGTTTTTGGTGGGGTTGTTGGGGGCGGTGGAGCGGTTGGCGGGTAAGTTGTGTTTGGTGGTGGTGATGCGGGCGGACTTTTTTGGCAAGTGTGCGGAGCGGGCCTATGGGGGGTTGGCGAAGACGATGGAGCAGCATTTGGTGACGGTGTTGCCGATGGAGGAGGGGGAGTTACGGGAGGCGATCGTTTATCCGGCGGAACGGGTGGGGGTGGAGATTGATCGGGAGTTGGTGACGCAGATGATTGGGGATGTGGCGGGGTCGCCGGGGAGTTTGCCGTTGATGCAATATGCTTTGACGCAGTTATGGAAATTGAAGACGCTGAATCGGTTGCGGCTGGTGGATTATACGCGGTTGGGTGGGGTGACGAAGGCGTTGGGGAATCATGCGGATGGGGTTTATGGGGCGTTGTCGCCGGAGGAGCAGGGGGTGGCGCGGCGAATTTTTCTGGAGTTGACGCAGTTGGGGGAGGGGACGGAGGACACGCGCCGCCAGGTGGAGAAGGGTATGTTTTTGCGGTGGTCGTTGAGGAAGAAGTTGGTGTATGGGGTATTGGATCAGTTGGTAGGGGCGCGGTTGGTGGTGGTGTCGCAGCGGGAGCAGGGTGATAGTGATAGGAAGGTAGATGTGGTGGATATTGCCCATGAAGCTTTGATCCGCTATTGGTTACGGTTGCGGGTTTGGATTAATGAGAACCGGGCGACTTTGCAGAAGGCGCGACGGTTGGAGGAGGCAGCGCAGGAGTGGCGGCGGCGGGGTGGCAAGCAGGCGGCGGAAGATTTCTTATTGCAGGGGTTCCGGTTGGGGGAGGCGGTGGAGTTTGTGGGTGAGGGGGGGGAGATGGTGACGATGGAGATACGGATGTTTGTTGAGGCCAGTTTACGGCGGGCACGACGACAGAAGTATGTCCGTTGGGGGTTGGGGACAACGGCGGTGACGGTGTTGTTGGCTTTTTCGGGGTTTTCTTGGCTGCAAATGCGAGATGCACAACGGCAGTTAATCTATGCCCAAGCACTTACCTCAGCTAGATTAACAACCACACCCCATGGCCCAGAAGGCTTAGTCCGGGGTATTTACGCATTAGACCTCAGTTTAGGCCACCGCAATCAATGGCAACTCCAAAGCGCAGCCCAATCCGGTTTGCTGACGGCCCTTATTCACAGTCGCGAGCGAAATCAATGGCAAGGTCATAAGAGTCGGGTGAACTCAGTGGCATGGAGTCCTGATGGACAGAGGATTTTGACAGGGGGTGAAGATGGCACAGTGCGACTGTGGGATAGGGATGGCAATGCCATTGGTGAACCTTGGCAAGTTGATGAGAATGGTGTACGTGCAGTTTCGTGGAGTCCCGATGGGCAAAGGGTTGTGACAGACAGTACTAGCAATTGGGTACAGTTGTGGGATAAGGATGGCAATGCCATTGGTGAACCTTGGCAAGGTCATACAGGCCCGGTGAAGTTAGTGGCATGGAGTCCTGATGGGCAGCAGATCTTGACGGGAGATATTTATGGCACAGTGCGACTGTGGGATAGTGAGGGCAATATTATTGGTGAACCCTGGCGAGTTGATGAGAACGGCGTGGATTCAGTAGCATGGAGTCCCGATGGTCAGCAGGTTGTAACAGGGGGTATTAATGGTACAGTGCGACTGTGGGATAAGGAGGGTAATGCCATCGGTGAACCTTGGCAAGGCCACGAAGCAGATGTTATTTCAGTGGCGTGGAGTCCTGATGGGCAGTGGGTGGTGACGGGGGCTACTGATGGCATACTGCGATTGTGGGATAGGGATGGCAATGCCATTGGTGAACCCTGGCAAGGCCATGGGTGGGCAGTGAGTTCAGTAGCGTGGAGTCCCAATGGGCGGTGGGTCGTGTCAGGCAGTGAGGATAGCACAGTGCGGTTGTGGGATAGGGAGGGCAATACCATTGGTGAACCCTGGAAGACTGGTCATGGCGCAGTGAATTCAATAGCGTGGAGTTCCGATGGGCAGCGCATCGTAACGGGGGGTGATGATGGCATAGTGCGACTGTGGGATGGAGAGGGCAATGCCATCGGTGGAACCTGGCGAGGTCATGAGAACAGTGTAAATTCAGCGATGTGGACTCCCGAATACATAATGCAGCGATGGGGAGGGGACAGTAATACTATTGGTGAACGCTGGCGAGGTCGTGAGAATCTTGTGCTTTCAGTCGCATGGAGTCCCGATGGGCAGCGGGTCGTGACTGGGGATGGTTATGGCATAGTGCGGCTATGGGATAGGGAAGGTAACGTTATTGGTGAATGGGAGAATCTAGTGAAGCGTGTATATGTAGTAGCATGGAGTCCTGATGGGCAGCGCATTGTGTCAGGCAACGATACTATGGTGCAGTTGTGGGATGGGGAAGGCAATACCATTGGTGAAGCTTGGCAGAGTGGTCACAGCATGGTGAGTTCACTGGCGTGGAGTCCTGATGGACAGTACATCGTAACGGGGGGTGATGATGGCACGGTGCAATTGTGGGATAGGGAGGGTAATGCTATCGGTGAATCCTGGTCAGGTCATGAAAGCCGAGTAAATGCAGTGGCGTGGAGTCCTGATGGACAGCGTATCGTAACGGGGGGTAGTGATGGCATAGTGCGACTGTGGGATAGAAAGGGAAATGCCATTGGTGAACCCTGGCGAGGTCATGAGAACAGTGTAAATGCAGTGGTGTGGAGTCCCGATGGGCAAAGGGTTGTGACGGGGGGTGATGATGACACGGTGCGGCTGTGGGATAGAAAGGGAAATGCCATTGGTGAACCCTGGCAAAGTCATGAGGGGGGGATGAAGTCAGTTGGGGAACTTTGGTATGGCGATGATCGCGGGGTGAATTCAGTAGCATGGAGTCCCGATGGGCAGCGCATCGTGGCAGGGACTGATAACGGCACAGTGCAAATGTGGGATAGGGACGGCAATATTATCGGAAAGGAGTGGGGCCATACAAATGGGGTTTCTTCAGTAGCATGGAGTCCCGATGGGCAGCGCATCGTGACAGGGGGTAGTGATGGGGTGCGGTTATGGCATGGATCTTGGCCAGGGTTATTAACCGTAGCTTGTAATCGCCTTCAATTCCATCCCATTTTCCAAAACCCCGCAGATTTTGGTGATGCGAATTTTGTAGAAATTGCCCAATCTGCCAAAGCCGCCTGTGAGCGGCGCGTGTGGAGCCAAACTAAAGCCTAATAAACTAAGAACTAGAATCAAATATCCTCATGCCTTCCCAAATCATCACCCAACTGAAAATCCTCGAAACCCTCTATCAACAAGGACAGCCTAACCCCACCCTAGAAAACACCCTCACCAAAATCATCCAACAAGAACTCCTCACCCTCAAACAACAACAGGCAGAACTCCAAACCGACATCCAACAACTCGAACAACGTCATCAAATGTCATCCTCAGAATTTTACCCACAATTCCACCGAGGGGAACTGGGCGATGATCTCGACCTCGTAGAATGGAACGCTTTGTATGAAATGCAAAACATCCTACAACAACACATTAACCTGCTGAAATCTAGCATTGCAGCATGATCAGAACAACAATATTTTCAAAACCTTTATAATCACTGTAATAACCCCTTAAATCAAAAAACGATGACAAAAAAAACCTACTCCATTAATCCCGCCAAAATTGGCAATCAAGACGCATTCCGTCTATCTCACACATTTTCCGAGGATTATCCCCAGTTAGTCAATGCCTCCGGCGAAGTGGAAGTTTTAAATAAAAATACCTTGCTCATCCGCTTAACCCCCCAAGAACTTGAAGAAGACGACGAACAAGAAAGCCTCATCATGGGTCTATTTCTTGACTTCTTAATGAAAGAAGCCATCGCCAACCCAGAAACCCTAGTCCCCTATACCGAAGCCATGAGTACAGAAATTGATCAACTACTATCTGATGTCATTGTCGAATGAAGCCAATAGTTCGTCATGGTTGGAGAATTTACTTTCACCCCTTGTTTTTTAACCAATGGGAAGATCTTTTGAATCGAGTTAAAAAATTAAAACAGAAATTAGCCCTAGAAAAATTTGTGCTTCATCCTGATGCCAAACTATTGAAAGCCATCGATCAGGGTATCAAACAAACCATTCCTCAAGACCCATTAGCAAGCCACTTTGCATTGACAGGCTCATTGAAAAAATTCAGCCGCTTGAAAAAAATGGGCTTGCCCAATCGATATCGTTTATTTTTTCGAGTATTTCCAGAGCAAAAATCCGTCATCATTCTTTGGTTAGGCTTTCCTCGCAAAGAAGGTGATAAAAAAGATTGCTATGCCGTGTTTGAAAAATTAGTAAAGAGAGGAGAATTTCCCAAAACTATGGCAGATTTTATGGAAATTTTGGATCTACAATAATGCTACACTGACCCAAAAACCTCCATCACCACACCCCCCAACATGGAAGCCAACGAACCCGAAATCTACCTCCTCGCCCTCCTCCTCACCCTCAAACACACCCAAACCCCCCTCAACCCCGAAACCCAAACCCGCCTCTACGAACTCGGCGAACGCCTCCAAAACTTTGACCCCAAACGCTGGCCCATCATTAAACGCACCATTCACACCCTCCTCAACACCACCCCCAACCTCACCCCCGAATTCCAAAAACACCTCGCCACCCTCCAAAACCACCCCCTCGATCGCCTCCCCGCCCTCACCCTCCCCATCGATCCCAACACCCCCACCATCGAAAAACGAGGCATCAAACCCGGCTCCCCTTCAACCAACAACACCCAATACCTAATCAACGACCTCGTAATCCCCACCCTCCTCAACGATAACCCCATCGCCACCAGCCAAAAACTCACCGGCTGGCAACGCTTTTGGCAACCCACCGACCCATCCGACGACTACCTTCCCCCCCTCAATCCCTAACCCATGCATTATCTGATTTATCCCACCCTCGATCATTACCGCTACGATCTGCGTCATGGATTAGGACAAACAGAACAGGCAATCTCCACCAATCAAACCCAATTTATTCAAACCTTTCCCCCTTCCGCACAAGCCAAAATTCTTGCCGCCGATACCCCCTTTGAAATTGAATATCTCGAACTCCTCGGCAACACACGAATTTTGAAATTGTTTCCTGGGCGATCGCCCCATGAGGGTTATCTCTACCCCGTTCGCCTCAACGATACCTATAGCCTCCTCATTGACTGTTCCACCGCTGACCTCACCACCGCTCACCACCCCCAAATTTTCACCGAACTCCAACACCAAACCCAACCCTACACCACCCCAACCTCCACCACCCTCGGCCACAGCACCATCGCCTCCGCCATCCTTGCCGATCCACAACCACCAGCCGCCGAAATTCCCCATCTTGCCCAACAAATCTATCAAACCCTCCACCCTCAACAAGATTGGCAAAAGAACTTGACCAGTCAAGGCAAAATCCTCAATGGCCATTTTTTTGAACTCAGTCAGCATCATTTTATAATCCCCGAAACCCATCATAGGGCGGTAAACTTAAACCCCAATAACCACCATATTCTCATCATTCTCTATCCCAACCTTACCCTCTTTCAGCAAGCCGGCCCCCAACTCACTGAATATTGGCTACGCCTTTGGTGCTGCCGAAATAAAATGCTCTGGGCTTACCAACAAAGTCGCTACTTAAAACAAGCCCTCAAACAAAAATTTTCCCAAATTATTCAATATGTTGCCGAATTAAAAAATCAAAATCATGCCAGCCTCAACCTCAACGAACTAGAAGCCAAACTCAATCAAGCCGGTCAGCTTTTTGCTGAATACGGCATTGAACTCACCGAACTCGATTATCAAACCCGCACCATTGAAATTAATGGCCATAACTATCAACAGTGCATCAAAGACATCCAGCAAAAATTAGACCAATTCTCAGCAGAATCCAACCTCACCCCCTTAATGGCCTTCATCCAACAACCCTTTTTAGCCCAACTGCAAAAGGATTCAGAAAACCTCCGACCAGGACTAGATTTATTACAATTTAATGTCAACCTCATTCAAGCCGATCTCGAACTCAAACGCACCCGCATTGAAATGACCGCCTCAGAGCGCGATCGCACCTTTCAAACCCGATTCGCCATCTGGGGGACAGCGATCGCCCTTGGCTCAATTGTTACCAGTATCTCTGCTCAATTTCCCACTGTCATCGTTCCGGCGGTGATTGTCCCCGATGCAGAAGCACCCAACGCTGATCTAATCACTGAACATCCGTTGGGACGAATTTTACTCAATTTAGGCGTTGAAGAAATGTGGTTAGCCCCAGGGGTTTCCCTGCTCTTTACACTCATGATTACCCTGATTTGTGGCGTTAGCCTCTCGCTGATTGTGCGGCTGCTTGATGGCCGCAAACATTGATGCAAAGGAAGCGATTAACGGGGAAATTTTTGGGTTAATTGGGCGATCGCCTCTCCCAACTGGCCTGGTTCATCCACCAAGGCATCAGGATTATGGATTTCTAAAATTTCACGGGTATTAAACCCCCAAGTCACCGAAACCACCGCCACCCCGCTTTTTTTCGCCGCATCAATATCTCGCGTTTCATCCCCCACATAAATTAATCGTTGCGGGTCAATATTATGGCGTTCTTGAAAGCGGCGTAACATTCGATGTTTGCCAAAAATTGTCATCCCTGCATCAAGCCATGTGAACAGATTATTCATCTCATGATGGCTTAAAAAAATCTGGACATTTTCTTCAAAATTAGAGGTTAAAATGCCCAAGGCATAGCCCTGTTTTGTTAAACTTTCTAAAGATTCCACAATTCCCACAATGGGCGAAACTGTCGCCATTGATGCTTGCACTTCTTCCTTCGCACGGCGGATTAAAAAGGGAATTTTAAAAGCGGAAACCTTCGAGGCGCGAATAATTTCTTGAGAACTTAAACCGCGAAATTCCTGCACCATGGCCTCACTTAACGGTTCATAGCCAAACTCCCCCGCCAGGTTATTTAAAATGGCGATTAACATTTGATGGGTATCGGCGATCGTACCGTCAAAGTCAAAGAGAATCACGGGGTCGCTCATGGGAGAGGAGGAGAAGAGGGGTTGTTGTCCAGATTAGCACGGGCATTCCGCTGCCACATCTCTGGCTTAATCCGCCGCAGAGCAGAGCCTCGGAAGCGGTGATCCCAGTCCTCTGGGGTGAGTTGGGCGAGGGTCGTTAAAGGGGGGTTGAGGTGGTCGGGGTTGGGTTGAAAATCGGGGATATCGGTGGGTTGGGCAAAGCGTTGATTCCAGGGGCAAACCTCTTGGCAGATGTCGCAACCGGCCACCCAGTTTTGCAGATGGGGGGCGATCGCCTCTGGTAAGGTTTCCCCCCGATTTTCAATCGTATGGTAGGCAATACAGCGGTTCGCATCCACCACAAAGGGGGCGGGAATCGCCCCCGTGGGGCAGGCATCAAGGCATCGGGTACAGGTTCCACAGTGGGCGGTATGGGGGCGATCGCTTTCAAGGGGGATATTGATTAATATTTCCCCCAAAAACACCCAAGAGCCGTATTCACGGGTGATCAAGTTACTATTTTTGGCAATCCACCCCAGGCCTGCCCGTTGCGCCCAAACCTTATCCTGAATCGGCCCTGTATCAACGCTGTAGCGGGTTTGGATGCCTTCCCCTTGGGCGTTGAGCCATTGGCAGAGGGCTTTGAGTTTGCGGGTGAGGACGCGGTGATAGTCCCGGCCCCAGGCGTAGCGGGCGATTTTGCCGATGTGGGGATCATCGGAGGGGATGTGGGGGTTGTAGTAGTTGAGGCCGAGGGCGATGACGCTTTCCACGGGGGGCCAGTAGGCGCGAATATCGGCCCGTTTGGGGTTGGCCATCCAGGCCATATCGGCTTGATAGCCCTGGGCTAACCATTGGTTTAAATGTTCGCTGGCGTGATCATCATGGTCAAGGCTGGCAATCCCGACGAGGTGAAACCCTAGATCATCGGCGGCTTGTTTGAGGCGATCGCGCTTCAAGGTTGTGGGTTGTTGCATAGGAGTAGGGGGCGGCGACGGACTAACCATAGCGGCTCAACCTTCCGGTAGGATCAAAGCAGTTTTGCTCGGATTGCGCCAATTTCCGCCAAGGTTAGGCCCGTTAATTGTATCAACACTTCATCCCCTAAACCTTGTTGAATCCCTTGAATTGCTACTTGGCGCATCCCCTGTTGAATGCCTTGTTGAATGCCTTCTTCAATCCCTTCCTGCCAACCCTCTTGTCTGGCGGTATCGAGGGAGTTTTGCAGATCTCGATAGTATTTTAAACTGTCTTCGTAAAATTTCACCTGTTGCGGTGTGAATCGGGCAATTTCCGCCACTTCAAATAATTTTTCAAAAATTGCTTCTTGCAAGACCTCTGGAATCGTTTCAAGTCGGTCTAAATTCCGCAAAATGTACAACCATTTCTCAAACCGAGTTTCTAATTCCTCCACCGTTTTATTAAACTTGGGCATTTCCAAGTAAATAAACGTGAGCTTATCATAAAAAACTTTACAGGTTTCAATATCGGTTAATTTGACATCATAGCGATATTTTCCCGGCTCCCCTTGATCCTCCTCAAAGATAAAGTCAAGGATGGCGATCGCATAAACCACCTTCAACTCATAATCCCACGGCCCCCGCTGCACCTGATCCCGGATCGGAAATGTGGCATAGTAAACGGTGCGGTCTTTGAAAAAGTTCTGTTTCGTTTTTTGCAGTTCAACAATGAATTTTTCGCCCCGCTCATTTTCACAATACAGATCAAAGATGGCTTTACGGTCTAGCTCGCCTGTGCCGAGGTGTTCGTTTTTGATATAGGTGAGGCTGGTAATGGTTCCCTGTTCTTCCCGGAGTAGTTCGTTGAGGAAGTCCAGCAAGAGGTCTTTATTGGGTTCTTCGCCAAACAGCTTTTTAAACCCATAATCGGTAAAGGGGTTAATGTATTTGTCGAGGAAGTGGTACATGATGGTTGGGGGGATAGGGTAAACTTTAGTCGGGTGGTTCAGATGAAATTGATAATGATTGACTAGGAGAGCCGTTCAGAAATCAGCAAGACTTGCTCCCCTGTTTTATCCTTGCGTGGGGGGTTCATCGCTCATCTTGCCTTTGATCACTAGATAGAGCGAACCGGGAAACCAGAACAGAAATATTATGGGGAATTGGGTAAAATTGCGCTGCTGAAACCCTTCAACTAAACTAAAAATACACCCGGCTACCCCAATTGCACCCAAAATTCGTAAGGTAAACGGACGACTTTTTGGAATAAAACAAAGCATAACGATCACTATCAGTACAAAAACAAACAAAGTGATCCCAAAAATAAATTTATGGTGTTGCTCTAGGGGTAGAGCCTGTAGTCGTTCAGGTATGCCTGAGAGCATAATCCAGATCGCGATGATGGTAAAAAAACCGAGAATATTCCAGACGGTTTGATTCATAGCGAGTTTTAATGAAGACAGGGGATTGCTTTACTGAGGCGGGTAGTCTATGTGGCGGACTGGGGCAAGGGGAAGGTCAAAAATAGGTCAAAAAATCCACGGTTGGGATTAACGGATCTGTGACAATCCCCACCCCCTGAAACCCCCAACGATTGAGCAGAGCTTTCAATTGGGTTTGGCCGATCGCCTCCACCCCAAAGCGATCGCCCATATCCTCCCCATGGGTATTTAAATAGCTGCGGGCCTCGAAATTCTCCCGGAATAAGAGCAAAAACCGCTCCTGGGGGTCGCGGGGGCGGGCCGTGACGTATTGGCCATCCTGTTGAGAACGCAAAAGGTAATAGCTTTCAGCAAGCATGGGCAGATCCGGGCAAGGTTTACCTTCATTTTAAGCATCTGTTACGGCGGTCATCGAAAAAATTTCCCAGTGCTAGAATGCATCTAAGGACTCCCGTGGAGAAACCGCCATGTGTATTTGCATCAACTGCCATTATGTGGATCGCTGCATCACCTACCATGCTGTCGAAGCCCAACACCAGCAGCCCCACTTGACCGAAGACCCCGATTTTGAGGCGATCGCCCCTAGCATCAACGTCAACATCCGCACCAAAACCGATTATGTGGAAATGGAGTGGGATGTGGTGGGCTGTGAGAGCTTCAGCGCAGAAATGGGCAAATGGGTCAAACTCCGGCCCGGCAAACCTGTCCCCACTTAAACCGTAACTATGGCCAGGGGCGATCAAATTTACGTTTTGCGCGAACTGCTCAATCTTAATGGTGTTTATGAACACCACGGGATTGATTGCGGCGATGGCACGGTGATTCATTACCGCAAACCTAGTGAAATCATCGAGCGCACCAGTTTAGCCACCTTTAGTCAAGGGCAGCCGGTGCGATCGAAAACCTACCCCACCACATTTATCCCCGATGTGGTGGTGGATCGCGCCTTCAGTCGTTTGGGCGAAAATCGCTATAATCTTCTCTTTAACAACTGCGAACACTTTGCCACCTGGTGCAAAACCGGTGTCAGCCATAGCCAACAGATTAAAGATTTTCTCCCCTGGATCGTCAGTGGCGATCCAACCCAACTGGAAACCCCCGTCGATCGCGCCCTCCAAGGCACAGATGCCCAACAGGCCAAAGCTGCCCTAGACCGTGCCTTAAGGCAAATTAAAATCGTTTGGGATGATGTCCAACCCCGCTATAAACGGGCGAAAAATGAGGCTCAGGCTTGGAGCAAGGTGGCGGAAACCTCCCTGCAACGCCATCGCGAAGACCTCGCCCGCGCTGCCCTCCATCGCAAAGTGAGCTATCAGCAGGAAGCAGACAAGTTAGAGCAGGAATTGCAAAAATTAGCAACGATGACAGAAACTCTGTTGCGCAATAGTTTGAAGTTGCAAAAGTAGATGTAGGGGCGAAAAATTTTTCGCCCCCACGCCCATCAAATTGAGACGTGCGGCTTCTACTCCCTACTCCCCACTTCCTACTCCCTACTCCCCACAAACCCAATCCAAGCGATAATAACCACAGCAATACCTTCCTACGACCCATGACTGCTGCTTTGATTGCTGATAACGGCGTTCCGAACTTGGCGACTCTGAACCTCACCCTTACCCCTGATGACTCCGGGGTTGCCCTCGATCTGACGCTCCAAGTGGGAGCGCCTTGGTATGAGGTGGGATCGGGGCGGGCGCAATTTGCCCTCCGGGGGGCGAATTTGGTGATTACCCTTGACCCGGAATGGGAGGCAACGGGCGTGATGCCAGGGTTGCAGCCCCTTGAAGGGGGCGGGTTTGCCGGGGAGATCCTGTTTACGGAGCCGGAATTGAGCCAACAAGAACGGGTGTTAACTCTCAATGTTACGCCGGATATTTTTAGCGTTAGCTTTTCCCCGCTGTTGGCCCACTGTACGATCCTCCATGCTGAGGGGCTGTGGCCCCATGATTTTAGCCCCAATCAGCAGGCGGTGGCGAAACGGGCGATCGCCAAGGCCATCCGTGCCACCTTCCCCGTCCCCCTCGCCAAGATCAGCGCCTACGCCAACGAAGCGATCCCCGCTCAACCCTTGATTGCTCCAGATTTTACCCCCATCCTCAACGGCCATCATGAGGATGTCCTGACCCTGGCAACGCAGTTAGGCCTTGACCCGATGACGGATTTTGCCGGGGGAAATTTTTTGGGGGTCAGTTTGGGGGAAGCAAACTTGAGTGGGGCGGATCTGCGGGGGATTAACCTGCGGGGGGCGGATCTCTGCGATGCGGATTTGAGCGGGGCGAATCTGCGGGGGGCCAACCTCGGCGGCGCAGATTTAACCGGCGCATTTTTAGAAAATGCCGATTTGACGGGGGCAAATTTGCAACGGGCCAGTTTAGCGTTAGTGAATTTGGCGGGGGTGAACCTGACTAGGGCGAATTTGAGCGGCGCAAACCTGAGTGAAGCCCATTGGATCGGGGCTATTCTGGATCAAACCCGTTTAGGGGACAATACCGGCCTTTCCCCGGAATTACGACAACAGTTAAAGGAGCGGGGGGCCATTGCCCCTTGACCTTGGGCCTTGCATTGCGATCGCCCCATCCCCCACAATTAAACCATTTCAACCCAATCACAACGACGATGGCACAAACCCTAGAATCAGAACGTCCCGTTCCCCATATTGATACCAGCACGCTCCCCCTCACCCGCGAAGAAGGGTTAATGCTCTATGAAGATATGGTGCTGGGCCGCTTATTTGAAGATAAATGTGCAGAAATGTACTATCGCGGCAGAATGTTTGGGTTTGTCCATCTTTATAATGGTCAGGAAGCGGTTTCTACCGGCGTGATCCGGGCGATGCGCCGCGATGAAGATTTTGTCTCCAGTACTTACCGGGATCATGTCCATGCCCTCAGCGCTGGCGTTCCGGCGCGGGAAGTGATGGCGGAATTATTCGGCAAGGCGACGGGGTGCAGTAAGGGCCGGGGCGGCTCGATGCATATGTTCTCAGAACAGCACCGCCTCCTTGGGGGCTATGCCTTCGTCGCGGAAGGGATTCCGGTGGCCACCGGGGCCGCCTTCCAATCCAAATACCGCCGGGAAGCGATGGGGGATGCCAACGCGGATCAAGTCACCGCCTGCTTTTTTGGCGATGGGGCCAGTAATAACGGCCAGTTTTTTGAATGTTTGAATATGGCGGCGTTGTGGAAATTGCCCATCCTTTATGTGGTGGAAAATAATAAATGGGCGATCGGCATGGCCCACGATCGCGCCACCTCTCAACCGGAAATCTACAAAAAAGCCAGCGTCTTTAATATGGTGGGGGTAGAAGTAGATGGTATGGATGTCTTGGCGGTGCGCAAGGTAGCCCTCGAGGCTGTGGAGCGGGCCCGGGCTGGGGAAGGCCCAACCTTAATCGAAGCCCTCACCTATCGTTTCCGAGGCCACTCCCTCGCTGACCCCGATGAATTGCGAGCCGCCCAGGAGAAAGAATTTTGGTTCTCCCGTGACCCGATTAAACGGTTAGCACGGGATTTGGAAGCGCGGGGCTTGGCAACAATGGCGGAATTGGAGGCGATCGATACCAAGGTGCAAGGGATCATCGATGATTCAGTCCAGTTTGCCGAATCCAGCCCCGAACCCGATCCTAGCGAGTTGCGCCGCTACATCTTCGCTGAAGATTAAACCCCCTTCGCATCTCCTTTGCCTGTGCCTTGGCTTTGCCAGGGCATTATTTTTTATTTTTGGGGCGGTTTGGGGGGGGAGGGGCGATCGCCCTCAACATACCCAACAACCAGCGGCAGGTAAGCAGAATCCTCGTGATCCGTTTAATCAAAAATTCTTGTGAATGGAGTTCCACTCTTGCTGTATGTTAATTTCATCAACTTAACAAAACTACAAGTTTTTCTTATCAATCCACCATGCAAATCACCAACCAAATCCATTTTCGGAATTTGAAGGGGGATTTATTCGGCGGCTTAACCGCTGCCGTAGTTGCCCTACCCATGGCCCTCGCCTTCGGGATCGCCTCCGGAGCCGGAGCCGCCGCTGGCCTCTGGGGGGCTGTCCTCGTCGGTTTCTTTGCCGCCCTCTTCGGTGGCGCACCTACCCTAATTTCTGAACCCACCGGCCCGATGACCGTCATCGTCACAGCGGTGATTACCGAATTGGTCGCTAGAGACCCAGAAAAAGGCCTAGCCATGGCCTTCACCGTGATCATGATGGCGGGGATCTTTCAAATCCTGTTTGGCCTCTTGAAATTGGGCAAATACATTACGATGTTGCCCTACAATGTCATTTCCGGCTTTATGAGCGGCATTGGCATCATCCTGATTTTGCTGCAAATCGGCCCCTTTCTCGGTGAAGCCACCCCCAAGGGGGGAGCATTGGGCGTACTGCAAAGTCTGCCCATGTTGATCGCCAACTTAAACCCGCCAGAGACAATCTTAGGCACGATTACCCTCGTGATCCTCTTCTTCTATCCCCGTGCTTGGAAAAAGTTTGTCCCCCCACAATTAACGGCTTTATTAGTCGGTACTGTCTTGGGGCTAATCCTGTTAAATGGGAACGTAGAAATCCGCACCATTGGGATGCTGGGGGAAATTAAAGCCGGTTTACCCAACTTTCAACTGCCCACCTTCACGATGGACAATATTCGGTTAATGTTTGTCAATAGCATCGTCCTCGGTGTCATTGGCTGTATTGACTGTTTATTAACCTGTGTTGTAGCCGATAGTTTAACCCGGACAGAACATAAATCCAATAAAGAATTGGTGGGCCAAGGGATTGCCAATTTAATCACAGGTTTATGTGGTGGGATTGCCGGTTCTGGGGCCACAACACCCACGGTGGTTAATATCCAAGCGGGCGCAAAAACTGCCTTAGCGGGGATTGTGCGAGCGTTGATTTTGCTCGTGGTGGTGTTGTGGGCGGCTCCCTTAACGACGGGAATCCCCTTAACGGTACTGGCGGCAATCATTCTCAAGGTCGGGTTTAATATCATCGATTGGGGTTTCCTCCAACGGGTGCATAAAATTTCCTGGAAAGCGGCGGGGATTGTTTACAGTGTCGTTTTACTCACGGTTTTGGTGGATTTGATGGTTGCGGTGGGTGTAGGGGTATTTATCGCCAATATCCTCACCATTGAGCGTTTAGATGAATTGCAATCTAAATCGGTGAAAGCGATTACTGATAATGATGATCAGATTTTGCTCAGTGATGCTGAAAAACAGATCTTGGATTTGGCCAATGGTCGGGTGTTGCTGTTCCATTTAAGCGGGCCAATGATTTTCGGGGTGGCTAAGGCCATTTCTCGCGAACACAATGCGATTACAAATTACGATGTGTTGATCGTGGATTTGGCAGAAGTGCCAGTGTTGGGGGTTACGTCTTCTCTGGCCATTGAAAATTCAATTCAGGAGGCCATTGATTTGGGTCGCAATGTGTTTGTGGTGGGGGCGACGGGTAAGGTAAAAAGTCGCTTGGAAAAATTGGGGATTTCGGGGTTAATTCCCGATCACCACTGGATTGATGAGCGTTTAACTGCCCTCCAAGCCGGTTTAGCCTTTGTCCGTGAAAAGCAGGGCTATCCCACTGAACCGTTACCCCAATTGGATAAATTGGATAGCCCGACGGTTGATGCAGATCTGGGTTAATTGCGATTCTCATTGAGAAGGATGGGGGGATTGATCATCAAATCAATCCCCTTTTTTGGTCTATGGTGGGGGAATCAAGGAGCGGTGGGGGGGCGATCGCCCCACCTTCCATTGAACCTTGCAGAATTACCGTAACTCTAATAAACTGACTTCACAGACTTAGTTTGTAAACCCATGGACAGCAAAAAACTGGGGTTCTGGGCTAAATTTGGGTTATAAGGCAAATTAAAAAGAAACCGGGTTTCTGTTCGGATATAGCGGGAAAATGAGGGGATGCAAGAAACCCGGTTTCTGGATGGTAAGGAAGAAAAAACCGGATTGCTGAGGGTGATATTAAAGCCAACCCATCCCTAATCCCACCCCCGGAAAGATGGGTTAAACTGGGGGAGGTGGTTTAAGGGAAACCTGCTATGGTCAATCGTATGTTGCTGGCCTTGGTTTTGATGGTGTCGTTGGTTTTTGCGCCCCAAGGGGTGAGGGCTGAGACGGTTGAGCAGCTTTTGGAGCAGGGGCGTGTAGCCTATGATGAGGAGCGGGAGGAGGAGGCGGAGGCGATTTTTCGGAGGGCTTTGGAGCTTGAACCGGAGAATGCTGTCCTTTATCAGAATCTTGGTCTTGCCTTGTCAGCACAACGGAAACGAGAAGAGGCGATCGCTGCTTTCCAACGAGCTGTTGAGTTAGATCCGAATAATGCGCGTGCTTACGTTAACTTGGGTGATGTTTTAGATGATCAGGAAAGGCGAGAAGATGCGATCATTGCCTACGAACGTGCGATTGAACTTGATCCCAGCTATGCAACAGCCCACAATAATCTTGGTTTTACTTTACAGGGTCAAGGAAAGTTGGAAGATGCGATCGCAGCATACCGTCGGGCAACTGAATTAGATCCGAATGATTGGGGGGCACATTTCAATCTTGCAGTGTCTCTGTATGAACAAGGCAATATGGAAGAGGCCAACGTAACTTACCAACGCAGTATCGAAATTGCTCCTGAGGCTCACCGTTGCGAGTACGAATGTATCGGTAATCTCCTGTATAACAAAAAAATCTTAGAAGGGGCAGTAGCAGCCTACCAACGTGCTATTGAAATTAATCCTGATTGGGCTATTCCTCATTTTGGCCTTGGTAATGCCCTTTATAGCCAAGGGAAATTGGAAGAGGCAATTGTCGCTTACCAACGGGCGATCGAACTTGATCCTGATTGGGCTAACCCTCACGGTGGTCTCGGTCTTGCTTTGCATTACCAAAAAAATCTAGAAGGGGCAATTACTGCTTACCAACAGGGTGCATCTCAATTTGGCGAATAGTCGATATGTACTTACCTAGTTTTGGGCATCAGCGGTTAAGCTACCTCCCATAGCTACTCCCTCATTCAGATGACCCCAGAACAAAAGCGCCAACTCAAA